>PPYE01432406.1_pt1 | contig 146334 bp, 136 predicted proteins | sample 1559881 | NCBI WGS metagenome assembly PPYE01 (sample SAMN08240022, study PRJNA423297) | Human gut metagenome, whole genome shotgun sequencing project. | reverse complement strand
TTCTTTCCTTTTCTATAAGATAACTTTTATCTACCCCCAGTTTAACTGGGGGTTTACTCATGCCTTTTCGGCGGACAAACAAATATTCTGTTTCATTATAGCATTAAACAGAATATTTGTTCTGTTTATATTTATCGTTTTATATTTTATATATGTCGAAAAGGAATATCCGATACCAAACTTCCATTTAGCCGATTTTAGCGGTCACTTTACACATCATCTTATTCCTTTTATTGAATTACATTCATTTATTTTTAATTTTTACGGTTATTCTCCATACATATACTGTTCTTTTTTTCATGATACAGTATATAATAGAGAAGATTATTCTAATTATCCTAATTTATCATAGAATAAGGATATTTTTTCGAATCAAGGAGGAGTTCTTATGAAGAAAAAAATTTTAGCCGCACTGCTTATTGGAGCCTTATCATTAACAGGCTGCGGCACTGATAACACCCCCTCAAAAACCGCACAGAAAGATGAACTGACCATTACGGTAGGAAGAAATATGGTTGCAGGGAAATTTGATCCCACCATAGGTTACGGTGTATGGCATCCGGATATTTTCCACAGCCATATTCTTACAGTAGGCAAAGATAATAAGCTGGTCAATGATTTGGCAACAAAAGAAACCATCAGTGCCGACGGGCTGACTTACACCTACGAAATCAGAAAAGACGCTAAATTTACCGATGGTAAAACACTCACAGCAAAAGATATCGTATTCACTTTCAATAAAACAAAAGAAAGAGCTTCCGCTGCTGACCTCAGCATGCTTGATTCCGTAGAAGCAAAAGATGACTATACTGTTGTATTCCATCTGAAAAAGCCCTGGTCCACTTTCCCGTACAGCCTCACTGAAATCGGTATCGTCCCTGCCCATGCGTATTCGGATACCTACGGTGATAAACCAATCGGCTCCGGCGCCTGGAAGGTACTTGACTTCAAAAAGGATCAGCAGCTTATCCTTGCTCCAAATGAATATTACTATGGCAAAAAATCTCCTTTTAAGAAAATTACCATTCTGAAAGTCGATGAGGATGCTGCTCTTGCTTCCGCCAAATCGGGACAGCTTGACCTGGTCTATATAGATGCAGAGTCCTCCAAGACTAAAGTGGATCATATGACAGTACTCACAAAACCTACCATCGATAGCTTCTCCATTAATCTTCCCGTCATCCCGGAAACAACGGAAGATGGACAAATTGTCGGAAATAATGTCACCAGCGACATCGCCATCCGCCAGGCATTGAATATCGGCATTAACAGGCAAGCCATTATCGATAATGCATTAAGCGGCTGCGGGACACCGGCATTCAGCACCAGCCCGGAGGCTCCATGGAGCAGCAAATATACGTTCCAGGATAACCGTGTCGAGGAAGCGAAAAAGCTTCTGGAAGATGCCGGATGGAAAGATACCGATGGTGACGGCATCCGCGAAAAGAATGGCGTGAAAGCCGAATTTACCGTTACCGGACGAAGCAATGATCTTGCCCGTTACAATACAGTCGTAGCACTTGCAGAAAATGCAAAGCCTCTCGGTATCCATATCATAGCCAAGTCGGAAGCATGGGCGGAGGCCAGAAAAGCCCGGCATACCCCGACCTGCTGGTCTTTTGTTGATTTGAATCCGATTGATTTCTATCGTCAATTCCATTCTTCCCAGATTGGGAAACAGGTAATCAACAATCCGTCTTCTTACCGTAATACGGCGGTCGATGCCGAAATTGATGCAGCCATCGCTTCCAACAACAGGGAAGAATCTTATATGCACTGGATCAATGCACAAAATCTGACAGATAAGGATATCCCTTCTCTCCGTATTTCATTCCCCTCTCTCACCTACTTTGTCAAAGATGGCCTGCACATTCCTGAATATGGAAAAACCATCACCAGAGGACAGGGGATTTCCATCATTGAAAACATGAATGAATGGACTTGGGATAGCGAATAACTCCGCATATTTTTCAAAGAAAGGGATTATATAGTGAACATTCGATATATTATCACATCATTTGTCCGAATGATCTTCCTTTTGATTTCAATTACTATGATTAGCTTTTTTCTGATTACTTCTTCCCCTATGAACCCTGTTGATTCCTATTTGGGAGAAATCAGCATATCCGAAGAACAGAGAGCAAAAATTGAAGAAGAATGGGGACTCAATAAATCGCCTGTAGAGCGGTACATTACCTGGGGCATGCATTTTATCTCCGGTGATATGGGAGATTCCATCAGCTACCATGAGCCCGTCAGCAAAGTGCTGAAAGAACGTTTTCAGGCGTCTTTAATTCTCATGGGCACTGCGTGGATACTCTCAGGCATTCTTGGTTTTACACTTGGCGTTATTTCAGGTACTTATAAAGGCAGTATTCTAGACAATATTATCAAAACGGTCAGTCTTCTCTTTGCATCCACCCCCGTATTCTGGATCGGACTGGTAATGCTTGTCATTTTCGCGGTGGAGTTGCAATGGTTCCCTCTGGGTCTTGCAGCACCGGCAGGAAAACTGTCTTCCCAAGTCACCGTCATGGAACGACTCCATCATCTTATACTCCCTGCTTTGACATTGAGTATCTCCGAAATTTCTTATATCTGCCTTCATACCAGGCAAAAGCTGATCGACATTATGGAAAGTGACTATGTTCTCTTTGCCAAAGCGCGCGGTGAATCTACAAAACAGATTATTATGCGCCATGGTCTCCGAAATATATGCCTTCCTGCTGTCACCCTGCAGTTTGCCTGCATCAGTGAACTTTTTGGCGGATCTGTACTTGCAGAGCAGGTCTTCTCCTATCCCGGATTGGGAAATGCCGCCACCCACGCAGGACTGCACGGAGACGCGCCTATGCTCCTCGGTGTTGCTGTTTTCAGTGCGCTTTTTGTATTTGCAGGCAACATGATGGCAAATATTGCCTATGGTATTATTGACCCCCGCATCAGGGAAGGAGGTAATCTCGATGCCTGAAAAGGAAATATCTCTGGCCCCGCTTCCCTTTTTTAATCCTCGTCGTAAAGTTCTGCTTATCATTTTTTCCGGACTTTTCATTCTCATTGCCGTATGTCTGTGGGGATTTTTTATGAATCCCGAACTTTATGGACCAAATTACGCTGCTAAACGGCTTTCTCCCTCGCTCGTCCATTTATTCGGTACTGACCAATTAGGACGGGATATGTTCTATCGAACAATCAGCGGCCTTTCACTTAGTATTCAAATCGGACTTCTTTCTGCTGTATTGAGTTCTTTTATCGCTCTCGTACTGGGAAGCATGTCTGCTATTTACGGAGGAAAAGTAGATTATATCATTAACTACCTCGTCGATCTCTGTATGGGTATCCCTCACCTGATTCTTCTTATTTTAATTTCCATCGCCTGCAACGGCGGCGCCATCGGCGTTATCACCGGTGTGGCTCTTACACATTGGCCGGCGCTGACCCGTGTAGTCAGAGCGGAAGTCATGCAGGTACGTTCCGCCAAGTACGTCCAACTTTCGAGGCACATGGGAAAAAGTTCATGGTATATCGCAGTCCGGCATATTATTCCCCATGTTTTTCCACAATATATAGTCGGCCTGATACTGCTGTTTCCCCATGCCATCCTTCATGAAGCGGGAATTACCTTCCTTGGTTACGGTCTTCCTCTGGATACGCCTGCGGTTGGAATTATCCTTTCAGAATCCATGAAATATCTTTCCGCCGGTATGTGGTGGCTCGCAGTATTCCCAGGTATTGCACTGCTCATTACCGTACAGCTGTTTGATATCATCGGCGATTATATGAAAATTTATATTGACCCCCACAGTGCGCGGAAATAGGAGGAATTATGACAGAACAAATGAATACGCTCCTTGACGTCCGCCATCTTTCCGTCAGCTTTGAAAATTACGATGCCAAATTACAGAAAGTTATTTTTACTGCTGTAAAGGACATGAGCCTCACTTTAGAAAAAGGAAAAATTCTCGCTATCGTAGGTTCCAGCGGTTCCGGGAAAAGTCTCCTTGCCCATGCGGTCATGGGGATTCTCCCTGATAATGCAAAAACAGGCGGCACCTTCTATTACAAAGGAGAAAAACTTACAAAGAAGAAGATAGAAGAAATCCGCGGTAAGAAGATAGCTTTTATTCCTCAATCCATTTCTTTCCTTGATCCGCTCATGCCCGTAGGAGAACAGGTACAAGGCATTCAGGGCAAAGCAGTTCGGGAACTTCAGGAAAAACTCTTCAAACATTTTCGCCTGAAAGAGGGTACCGATAAGCTTTACCCTTTCCAGCTCTCCGGAGGTATGGCAAGAAGAATCCTGCTTTCCACCGCTCTTGTGGGGAATTCTGAACTCATCATCGCTGACGAACCTACCCCCGGCCTTGATTTAGATACAGCAGTTAAAGCATTACAGGATTTTCGCAGTATCGCCAATGAAGGCCGAGGCATCATTCTCATCACCCACGATATCGACCTTGCGATCCATATCGCTGACTCTATCGCCATATTCCACGATGGACGCATCATTGAAACCGCCGACACAAGCACTTTCACAGGAGACGGCGAGGGACTGAAACACCCATACAGCAGAGCTCTTTTCGCCGCACTCCCCCAGAACGGTTTCCGTCTGGATGTATGTCCCCGATGCGGAGCCTGCAGTGCGACATGGGAAGTTGATGAAGCAGGAATGAGGTGTAATTGTGAACATACTTGATGTAAAAAGCATCTGTTTCCGATATAACCGGGGCCCTTATGTACTGAAAAATATCAGTTTCTCCGTTAAAGAAGGGGAAATCATCGTACTCCTGGGTCCGAGCGGTTACGGAAAAAGTACTTTGGCACAGCTGATTTCGGGATTTCTGAAGCCAACAGAAGGTGAGATTCTTTTTGAAGGAAAACCATTGCCAAAATCAGGATTTTGTCCTATCCAGCTTATTTACCAGCATCCTGAACAGGCAGTGAATCCCCGATGGAAAATGAAAGATATTCTTTATGAACCAGGCATACCGGAAGAAGACGTGCTAAAAGAAATAGGCATTCAGGAAAAATGGTATGACCGATGGCCCAATGAACTGTCCGGCGGTGAGCTGCAACGTTTCTGCGTGGCGCGGGCTCTGCGAAAAAACACCAGACTTCTAATTTGTGATGAGATGACCACCATGCTTGACGCACTGAACCAGGCACACATATGGAACTATGTCCTGAAATATGCGAAGCAAAATAACATAACGCTCATTGCCATCACCCACAACAAATATCTGGCAGAAAAAATCGCAAATCGAATCATCAAACTGCCTAATCTGAATCATATAGATGTGGATACATCCGATATATGATATATAATTTAAAAATCCCCGATGCAGTGAATCTTCGGGGATTTTTAATGCCGTTTTACATAGGACAAATCTGAACGAATAGCGGCTCATATTTTTTTGTGATTCAAAAAGATTGCAATACTCCGCTTTCTGCGTCTTTCCCACAAAATAAACGCTATGCTTCCCATCATATTTTATTTCTCCCTCTCTCCCAGGCGATACCCCACGCCTCGAATAGTCCGTATGGCGGCACCTTCACCTCCCAGTTTCTGCCGCAGGCTCATGATATGCATATCAATAGTCCGGCTTTCCATTTCAAAAGGAATATCCCACACCGCCTGCATAATCTGCTCCCTAGAAAGGACAATCCCTTTATTCAGGAGCAGGTAGCAGAGTAATTGAAATTCTTTCAGCGTGACCGCCACTTCTTTTTCATCCACTGTCACTATATGGCGGTTTCGATCTGCACGGATGGTTCCAAAAGAAAGCAATTCCCCTTTCTTATCTGTTGGTTTTCCACTTCTCCGCAGGACGGAACGGATCCGCGACAGCAGTTCCATGATGCCAAAAGGTTTTGTTACATAATCATCTGCACCGAGATCAAGCCCGCGAACCACATCAAATTCGCTGCTTTTAGCTGTCATCATGATAATCGGTATATTTGCTTCCCGCTCTCTGATCTTTTTTAAAATGCTGAGTCCATCTTCACCGGGAAGCATGACATCAAGCAGTACCAAATCGGGTACTGCCTTTTTCATCCCTTTGTAGAAATCATCCGCACAGCCAAATCCTTCCATGCCATATCCCTGCCCCCGCAGCGCGTAGCCTACCAGATCGCGGATGCTTTCATCATCTTCCACACAGTAAATCAGCATATCATTCTCCCTGTTGCACCAATGTACCGCATAAACCGCTTTTCTTTCATTATACTACAGCATACTGCGCCGCCTTCCTACAAGATATTTCACATATGCCCATTTTTTTCAAGAGCGGCTACTTCTCCTGCAGTAAGCCGCCGATACGTGCCTTCTTCCAATGTGGGATCAAGGACAATAGAACCTATACGAATCCGTTTTAAGTAGATGACCTCTTTTCCAAGTGCATGAAACATACGCTTAATCTGATGAAATTTCCCTTCCTGCACCACAACCCGAATTTCACTTACCCCGTTTTCCAATGCCGATTTCGGTGCCCGGCTGTTTGCCAAATCCATAAAATCACTTTCCAGAGCATTTTCACGATATCCGTCAATCATGAGTTTTGCAGGAAGTGCCGTGAATGTTTCATCGACATAAATACCTTTTTCAAACTTTTCCCGGTCTGCCTCATCCACCCTGCCGTCAATGCGGGCATAATATTCTTTATCAATATGCTTTTTCGGAGAAAGCAGCCGATGATGAAAACCGCCGTCATTTGTGACCAGAAGAAGTCCTACGGTATCTTTATCCAACCGTCCTACCGGAGACAGATCCTTGCGCCGCCTTTCTCCAAAAAAATCCAATACTGTTTTCTGATACCCGTCTTCTGTCGCCGTGATGACACCTGCCGGTTTATTCAGCATATAGTATTCATAACGAAAATAGGGTACCGGTTCTCCTGCAAAAATAATCTCATCATTTTCATTGACCATAAACCCGGGATCCGTTATCTTTTCTCCGTTGACCTGTACTGCGCCCTTTCGTATGTCCCGTTTCAATTCCGTCCGCGTACCCATATTCATATCGGAAAGAAATTTGTCCAGCCGCATAACATCCTCCTCATCTGCATCTCTTCCGCCATTTCTATTATACAAGAACAAAAGAAATCAAATCATATTATGCCTGCATCCCACAGTAAAAACCCACCTTGTGAATAAGGTGAGTTTTTTCATGCTTATATGGCTGAATTCCTTTACTGCTTATCAGCATTTTCCACGGCTTTTCTGCTGTATTCATCTGTCCATTTTTTAAAATTGCCATTGTCTGTATTTTCTTTAATGACTTTATTGACGACAGCCACCACATCTTCATTTCCTTTTTGCACCGCTGCAGCAGAACTCTTCACTGCATTCGGTAATTCTACCTCAGAGAACATAAGATCATCATTGAATACAAGGTACTGTCCGCCGACAATCCCTTCCACCACAAGCCCATCCACTTTTCCCTGTTTCAATTCAAGCACTACTTCCGGCACATGGGCTAAAGAAACAATCTTCGCGTCTTTAATCTTTTCTTTGGCAAGAGCTTCCTGGGTTGTCGATTTTTGTACGCCGACGGTTTTCCCGAAAAGGTCTTCCAATTTTTTGTATCGGCTGCCATCTGCCTTACGAATGATAACTTTATGCTCTGTCGGCAGGTAATCCGTGGAGAAATCCATGGACTTTTTACGTTCCTCTGTCGGATTGATACCCGCAATGGCAATATCCACCTTTCCTCCGGTCAACGAAGTGAGAAGCGCCTGGAAATTCATATCCTGCACTTCCAGTTTCACCCCTAATTCATCAGCTATTTTCTGCGCCAGCGCCATGTCAATACCGATAACTTTCTTTTCACCGACAGAGGTATCAATAAATTCATAAGGCGGATAACCGGAAGCAGTCCCTACCACAAGTTTCCCCTGCTTTTTGATCTTCTGCATCAGTGGACTTTCTTTCTGCACAGCCCCCTGGTCCGGTGCTTTATTCCCATCGCTGCAGCCTGAAACAGACAGCGCCGCGGCAGCTGCTATCCCCAAAATCACCGCTTTTATCATTTTCCTCGCATTCATTTTTTCCGCTCCTTTCCAACATACTGTATTGCTCTTTTTAGTAGTGTAAAGGTATATTAGCATAATTATTCATGTATGTCAATAATTATGCATATAAAATTTAATTTCTTAGTTTTCTATAATTTGTAAGTATTATAAATCCCTCCTCTAAATGCATATTCTCTCATTCTACACATATAAAAAAACGCCCCCAAGGAGCGCCTTTCCATTTTTGTCATTTTGCTTTTTCAACAGCGATCTTGCTATACTCATCCACCCATTTTTCAAAATTTCCATTTTTCGTATTTTCATCAATCACATCATTAATCAATTTAACCATGTCATCATTTCCTTTTTGCAGTGCGACAGCAGAAAGTTTCTTTGCATCAGGAAAAGTCACATCAGCCAGTACAAGATCCGGATTAAAAATCAGGTACTGCCGCGCAACAATCCCTTCTAAAACGATGCCGTTCAGCTTGCCGTGTTTTAATTCAAGCACCGCGTCGGGAACGCTTGTCAGCCCCACAGATTTTGCCCCTTCTACTTTCTGGGCAGCGGCTTCCTGGGTAGTGGACTTTTCAGCACCGATAACTGCTCCTTTTAAATCAGCTGCAGTTTTATATTTCGCAGCATCATCTTTTCTGATCAGCAGCTTTTGTTCCGTCGGCAGATAGGATTTGGAAAAAGCCATCGCCTTTTCCCTTTCCGCCGTCGGAAAGATACCACCCACCGCAATATCTACTTTATTTGCCGTCACGGAAGAGAGAAGCGCAGAAAACCCCATGTCCTGTACTTCCAATTTCACGCCTAACTTATCGGCAATCTGCTGTGCCAGTTCGATATCAAGTCCAATAACCTTCTTTTCACCACTCGCGGCGTCTACAAAAACATAGGGAGGGTAACCGGAAGAAGTTCCTACAACAATCTTGCCTTTTTCCTTAATTTTCTGCATCAGGTTTCCCTGAGCTTGTGCATTCTGTGGTGCTGCCGTCCTGCTGCTGTCACCGCATCCGGAAATGGCAAGCGCGCATACGGCCGCTAATCCTAAAATCGCTGATCTAACTGCATGTTTCATTTAAATAACTCCTTCCCTGACTCAATTTTATGTATTATACACCGCTCTATCCGCCGTGAAAATTCGGTATGACATCTTTCTTACCTTACCGACCGTACTTTCAGGCGTATTTCCAGAACACGCAGACAGGAAGAAACAAAGAATGTCATCACGAAGTAGTATACCGCGACAATGACAAGCGGAGGAAAAGGCTGGAAACTGATTCCCTGAATGGTCGCCGCCGTATACATGAGATCCGCCATGCCGATGACGGACACCTGGGAAGACTCCTTGATAAGGGTAACAAATTCATTACCGATCACCGGCAGGATATTTCTGATCGCCTGGGGAATAATAATCCGCACCATAGATTCCCATTTCGAAAATCCGAGAGACATGGCTGCTTCAAGCTGCCCTTTATGAATTGACTGGATACCGGAACGGACAATTTCACACTGGTACGCGCCGGAGTTTAATATCAGTGCCAGCACACCGGCTGACAGCCTTTCAAAATCCACTCCCCATATTTCAAAATTAGGGAACTGGATTCCAAGGAACGGAAGTCCAAAAAACACAAGGGAAATCTGTACAAGTACCGGAGTGCCGCGGATGACCTCTACATATACCGCAGCAACAGCCTGCAATATTTTCACACCGGAAATCTTCATAAAGGCCAGAATCACCCCCAGAAAAAGTCCGAAGAAACATGACAGAAATGAAATAATGATCGTTATCTTCGCGCCTGCCATAAAAATATCATTATATTTGACAGCGGTTTCAAGCACTATATCCATAATACAATCTCCTTAAATATCCGTATGAAGCAAACGCTTTAGGAAAATCTGTGTCCTTTCTTCCCGCGGACGGCTGAATATTTCCTCAGGACTTCCTTCTTCTACAATATACCCTTTATCCATAAATACCACACGGCTGGAAACAGAGCGGGCAAACTGCATTTCATGGGTTACCACCGCCATGGTCATACCTTCAAGAGCCACTTCTTTCATAACGGTGAGAACATCACCGACGAGTTCAGGATCAAGAGCGGAAGTCGGTTCATCAAACAGGAGCATCTTCGGTTTCATCGCAAGCGCTCTGGCAATAGCCACACGCTGCTGCTGTCCGCCGGAAAGCTCCCCCGGATAATGGTTTGCCCGATCCGCCATGCCCACGCGGGAAAGCAGCTCCATAGCTTCTTCTTTCGCCTGTTTCTTATCCAGCTTGTTGATATGGACAGGCGCATACATGACGTTTTCCACAGCACTGAACATGGGAAACAAGTTGAATGACTGGAATACCATACCCACATCACGACGGAGCATTTTCACATCAGTCTTTCCGTCAATCAGCCTGCCGTCAAACCACAATTCGCCTCCCGTCGGTTTTTCCAAAAGATTCAGGCAGCGGAGAAAAGTACTCTTCCCGGAACCTGACGGACCGATAATTGTCAGTACCTCTCCATTTCCAATCTGAATATTAATGTCTTTCAGAACTTCTACTTTCCCGAAGGATTTCTCTAAATGCTTGACTTCATAAATCACATGTGTACCCGCTGCATCAATCATCATACCACCTCAATTATTAATATACAGGATAATAGCATAATTATACACCTATGTCAATAAATTTTCATTATGTAATCTGCCGCAAGAAACAAAAAACCATACTTGCACATTCCCGTAAGTATGGTCTTATGAATAAATTCTATTTTATAAATCAAATTCCCGTTCCCAGATTTCCTTGTACATAAGGAAGCGGCGGGATGTTTCTTCTTCATCTTTCCCCTTCAACGAACAGTAGACCTTTATCTTGGGTTCCGTTCCCGATGGGCGGACCGCTATCCATGAATGATCCTTCAAGATGAATTTCAATACATTTTCAGCAGGCAGTCCGTCAATACCTTTTGCATAATCCCGTATCTCCCCGATGTCCGGTAAAATCTCCTGCACGTCCTTTACCCGGAGGGCTGCCATGATATCTGCGATTTTTGCAAGACCTTTTTTACCGGCAAGTGTATAAGATGAAAGTTTATCAAGGCAGTATCCATATTCTTTCGATAGTTCCGCCAACACATCAATCAGAGTTTTTCCCTGCTTCTTAAAATAATCTGCCATCTCGCAAATCAGAAGGGCTGTCACAACGGCGTCTTTATCCCGGGCATGGGTACCTGCCAGATAACCATAACTCTCTTCATAGCCAAAGATAAATTCATGGCTTCCATCTTTCTCATACTGTGACATTTTCTCACCGATATACTTAAATCCGGTAAGAGTTTCTTCCACCTGCACACCATACTTCCCTGCAATATCCCTGCCAATGCCGCCGGTAACAATTGTTGTTATAATGGTGGACTTACCTGTCAATTCTTTTCCCTTCATCATCAGCAGATAGTTCACCAAGAGTGCCCCCATGCTGCTTCCTGAAATAAGAAGATACTTGCCGTTATGGAGGACGGCCGAACCTATCCGATCGCTGTCGGGATCTGTTCCGATAACGATGTCTGCTCCGATTTCTCCTGCCAGCTTTATCCCCAACTGCAAAGCATCCTGATTCTCCGGATTCGGCGCGCTTACAGTCGGAAAGTTCCCATCAGGCTTTTCCTGGCTTTCTACGATATGGACATCAGTAAAGCCGCCGCGTTTCAATATTTTCCGCACAGGAATATTCCCTGAGCCATGAATAGGCGTGTACACGATTTTAAGATTTCCCGCATTCCCCTTCAATGTGGACTGTTTATATATTTCTTCAATAAAAAGATCTACCGTATCCTGCCCCAGCCGGGTAAGCAGCTCTTTACTGCCGGTACATGGAATATGGGCAAGATCAGAAATATTTTCCACATAACGCGAAAGCACATTGGCATCACGAGGAACCAGCTGCCCCCCATCCGGCCCGTAAACTTTGTATCCGTTATATTCCTTCGGATTATGACTGGCAGTAATGACGATACCGCCTGCCGCACGAAAATGCCTGACCGAAAAAGAAAGAACAGGGATTGGTTCCGGCTCTGTGAAAAATTTTACCGGAATTCCTGCTGCGCAAAGAACATGAGCCGCTTCCGCAGCAAAATCAGCGGAGTTATTTCTGGAGTCATAAGCGATAATCACCCCGTCTTGACACCGTTTCCCATAAGTATCCTGCAGGTAATCCGCAAATCCTTTTGTCGCTTTCCGTACATTGTACCTATTCATGCGGTTTGATCCGGCACCCATAATACCCCGGAGCCCTGCCGTACCGAATTCCAGATCCTTGTAAAAGCGATCTTCAATTTCCTTTTCATCTTTCAGTAAAAGCAGTTCTTTCTTCTCTGCATCATCACACCAGCTGAGCCAGTCCCTGTAAGCATCTTTATACCCCATCACAGGCTTTCCTTCTATTTTTCCCCGCCATATCCGTAAGGATGTGACAGATGCCATTTCCATGCTGCGGCAATAATCTCTTCTGTACTGCTTCTTGTCGGATTCCATCCCAATGCCTTTTTGCACTTGGCAGATGATGCAATTAAGACTGCCGGATCTCCGCTGCGCCGCCCTTCTTCGACCACCTTGAAATTCACACCTGTCACTTTCTTTGCGACCTCAATGATTTCTCTCACGCTGAAACCGTTTTCCGAACCGAGGTTAAATACATCACTCACTCCGCCACCCGCCAGATACTTCATTGCCAGCACATGGGCATCCGCCAGATCCAGCACATGAATATAGTCACGAAGACAGGTACCGTCAGGCGTAGGATAATCCGTCCCATAGATAGAAATATGGTCGCGTACCCCCTGTGCCGTTTTCAAAATCAAAGGAATCAGATGGGATTCAGGCTGATGATCCTCTCCAATCATTCCGCCTTCCGCCGCGCCTGCCGCGTTAAAATAGCGGAGTGCCACATAGCTTAATCCATACGCTGCAGTAAAATCACGCATCATATCCTCGATGACAAGTTTCGTCCTGCCATACACATTGGTCGGATTATGGGGAAAATCTTCTTCAATAGGTGTTTTCTCCGGCTCCCCATATACCGCTGCCGTGGAAGAAAAGACGATTTTATCCACGCCTGCTTTTCTCATTCCCAGGAGCAAATGAAGCGTCCCTTCCACATTATTGGAATAATATTTGCCCGGTTCTGCCATGGATTCTGCCACAAGACTGGATGCAGCAAAATGAATCACGCCGTCAATTTCATAGCGTTTCATAGTTTCTGCCACAAAAGCAATATCATGGATATCGCCCTCGATAAAAGCAACCTCTTCAGGCACTGATTCACGGTGCCCGGTAGACAGGTTATCAAAAACAAAAGGAGTAAATTCTTCTGACTTCATCAGTGCTCTTACTGTATGTGAACCGATATATCCCGCACCGCCTGTTACAAGAATATTCATTCTATGTTCCTTTCCACAAGAAATACAGACTTATAAAGAATTTCCCACTACCAGTCTTTCGTCAAGTTTTTCAAGTATGTATGGAAATCATCCCCCAAATCATCTCTTCGGAGCGCATATTCCACAGTGGCTTTCAAAAAGCCCAGCTTATCTCCGGTATCATATCGTTTGCCCTCAAAACAGTATGCGTACACATTCCCTGCATGAGCCATGACACGGAGTGCATCGGTCAACTGTATTTCTCCGCCTTTTCCCGGTGCAGTCTGTTCAAGTACCTCAAAAACCCCCGGTGTAATCACATATCGTCCCAATACTGCCACACGGCTCGGTGCTTCAGAAATGGACGGTTTTTCTATCATATCATCCACCTTCAGAAGCCCTTTATCATTGATTTCCTTTCCGGCAATAATTCCGTAAGCAGACACCCGCTCCGGCGCTACACACTGGCAGCCAATCACAGTGCCGCCGGTTTGTTCATATTGTTCCATAAGCTGTTTCAACGCAGGCTTCTCCGGGTGATATACGACATCATCACCAAGAATGACACCGAACGGCTCGCCGTCCACGAAATCTTTCGCACAGAGAATCGCGTCTCCCAGCCCCCGCATGTACTGCTGCCGGACATAATGGATTTTAATGGAAGAAATTTTCCTGATTTCTTTTAAAACGGACATCTTTCCATGTTCATACAAATGGGACTCCAGCTCGGGAGACGAATCGAAATGATCTTCAATTGCCCGTTTCGCATGACCGCTGATAATTAAGATCTGTTCGATACCGCTTTCCAGAATTTCTTCTGCAATATATTGGATTGTCGGCTTATCAACAATGGGCAGCATCTCTTTCGGCATAGCTTTTGTCGCAGGAAGAAACCGTGTGCCGAATCCTGCCGCCGGAATAACTGCTTTCCTTATTTTCCGCATAAAGTACCTCCTCAAATTTTTATTTCTTAAAAGATTATTTTCTCATATTCAATAGTACTAAACTGCTAAGCGGCATAGGGGTATCTCCGATCATTTCCGCAAGCACTTTCTTAATAGAAATTCAAGCATCTCTTTCTATTCCCCCAACGGCTGCCGCATTTATCATAAAGATAGGACCCAACTAAATATGTATACTCTCAGATACTTTTTTGTCCATTTCTTCAACCATATCATAGAGGATTTTGACAACTTCTCCGGCACTTTCCACATGACTGGTACCGCAGGCGTTTTCCATTTGTTTCCTTTTTTCGGGATTCGCAAGGATATATCTGACCGTTTCTGCCAGTTCTCCCCGTTTCACCCATTCCGCACAGCCGAGTCCGCTTAAAAATGCGGCGTTTGCCCGTTCCTGCCCGGGAAGCGTATTCACCAAAACCATGGGTTTGTTCATGACAATCGCTTCCGTACAGGTAAGCGCCCCCGGTTTTGTCACCAGCAGTTCGCACCGCCCCATGATACGGGCCACTTTATTCGTATAGCTGTGCAGTTCCACAGGATGGCGGAGTCTTTCTGCCAAAGCCGCCACTTCTTCATAAAGGCTTATATTCTGTCCTGTGATGACAATGAACCTTGCTATTTCATCCACTTCATCCATACGTTTCAAGTCATCAGCAATCCTGCCGAGGCCAAGACCGCCTCCCATGACAAGTATTGTTCCCTTTTCCGGAACCGGACGGCGGGCGCTCTCCTCATAAAAAGACTTCCTCACGGGGATCCCTGTCGTATGGATAATATCGGAAGAAATACCATACCGCGAAAGCAACGATGCCAGTTCAGGCGTCGCCACACAGTATCCGTCCAGGTGACGGTCTATCCAAAGCTGATGAATGTCAAAATCAGTAATCACCCCTAAAAGCGGCGTGGTGATATCGCCTTTTTTCTTCAACAAATCAGCGGCCCCCGCAGGAAAGGGATGGGTAAAAATCAAAGCGTCCGGATTCAATACCCGGATAAGCCGTTTCATTCTCCTGCGGAAACTTAAAGATAAAAGCGCCTGCGACGTTTTTCCGAAGCTGCTTTTTTGTGAATTGCTGTACAGGCTGTCATATATATCAGGAATAAGCCTGATCATCTGCAGATATGTCCGCTTGATGATCTGATCCACAGACAGCACATCACGGGATACGAAATCAAGCACGCGAACAGAATCCTCAGGATGCATCTCCTTGATGGATTCCGCGATGGCTCTCGCCGCCTGGCTGTGTCCTGTGCCGATACTGGCTGTTAATATAAAAAACCTGCGGGATTTTTTCTCAGGCATCAAAATTCCCTTCTTCCGATTTTATCTTTGCTCATTATAGCATACCGGGCAGCTCAGACGGTAAAGAGGGGAATGAAATCAGGAATCGGGACATCAGAAAAGCCCCCAATAGCGGAGGCTCCATTATTCTTATCCTTTTAATCCACGGCTCTGGCGGTCCATGTCTTCTACAACGATATCAAAGATATCTCCCACAGCGGCGCAATATTGAAGAAGAAACCAGGGCTCATTCGTATGAAAATGGATTTTCACCAAATTCCCCACCTGTACGACAATGAGACAGTCGCCTTTCAGATTTTTATTGATATGCTTTGAAATTTCCTCCTTCTTTAAATTTTCGCCTTCAATCAGTAATTGCGTATCATATTTGAATTCAATCATCATGATCCCCCATCCTGATTTCCTTGTCAGAAACCTTAAACAGTATATTACATTTGAGAATGAATTTCAAATTTTATGTTTCATTTCCACAAGATAAAAATCCGCGAAACTTCCGCGGTTTTTCTGTCATTCTCTGCCGTTCCAGCAATATGTACACATCTTTGACGGGTCTATCCCTGCGGCATCAAGCATATCGTCCAGGCGGTTATATCCCAGAGAAGTAAACCCCATCCGCTTACAGATTTTTTCCACCATCTTGTGATAGCGGTCGGAGTCGGGATCCGCATAATCATCGAGAACGGTCCGGTCCACGTTTTCTCCTTCCTCTTCTGCAATAACACAGCGGGCAATCAGTTCCATTTCCGAATTGGAACGGGAAAAATTCAGATACTTGCAGCCAAACAAGATGGGCGGACACGCTGCACGGGCATGAACCTCTTTTGCGCCGCTTTCAAAAAGAAACTCCGCCGTTTCCCGAAGCTGCGTCCCTCTGACAATGGAATCATCCACCAGAACCATTCGTTTCCCTCTAATCAGTTCATGAATGGGGATCAATTTCATTTTTGCAATCAAATTACGCTTCGACTGGATTGTCGGCATAAAAGAACGCGGCCAGGTAGGCGTATACTTTACAAGCGGCCGCGAAAAGGGCACGCCCGACCGGTTGGCATACCCCATGGCATGGGCAATTCCTGAATCGGGGACGCCGGCAACGATATCCACATCTTCTTTTGTAAATCCGTCACGTTCCGCCATCGCCATCCCGCAGTGATAACGCATTTCCTCCACGGACACGCCTTCATAACGGGCAGATGGATAGCCGTAGTAAATCCACAGAAACGTGCATATACGCATATCTTTTCCGGAAGCGACAAGCGTCTTTACTCCCTCCGGTGTAAGTACGGCAATTTCTCCGGGACCAAGTTCACGGTCATCTTCATATTCCAGATTCAAGTATGAACAGGATTCAAAAACAGCACAATAGCCGTCCTCTTTTCTGCCGATCACTACGGGTGTCCTCCCCAACTTATCACGGGCACAGTATAAACCATCCGGCGTAAGCAGAAGAAGCGTCAGTGCGCCGTCTATTCTCTCCTGGGCATAACGGATCCCCTCTATCAGATTATCTTTCTGGTTAATCAGCGTCGCCACAAGTTCCGTCGCGTTAATATCGCCGCCGCTCATTTCCAGAAAGTGGGTACCCCCTTTTTGAATTATTTCTTCCGTTAATTCATCCATATTATTAATTTTTGACACTGTTGCCAACGCGTATGTGCCGTGATGAGAGCGGACAATCAGCGGCTGCGCTTCATAATCGGAAATACAGCCTAACCCCAAGTTTCCTCTCATTTGGTGAATATCACTGTCAAACTTCGTCCGGAACGGCGTATTTTCAATATTGTGGATGGATCTGTCAAAACCGTCTTCTCCGTAAAAAACCATACCCGCCCGCCTTGTCCCCAGATGAGAATGGTAATCTGTCCCGAAAAACACATCAAACACACAATCCGATTTCAGCGCCGCTCCAAAAAATCCGCTCATAATATCCTCTTTTTCCATGACTGACAATGAAATTAAAATAGGTACACATCCATTATAAAGGATATTAAAAACATAATGTAGCCGCAGTAATTATACTTTCGTTAAAATATCAGGATTTTTTTCTGAACAAAACAGCCCTCACGGTTCTTGACTTATCTCTATCATCTTTTGGGGTAAAAGAGCCCATAATGCGCTGCCGCACAAATTAAACGGCAGCGTCTTTTACATTCTGCTTCCTGACTCCCACAGCCGTTTCCCGTCTTCCATTATTCGTTCTCTCACATAAGCATCGTGCCGACAGTCCCTAAAATTATAAATACCAGGAACGCAATCACCCACGGAAATACCAGAAGCAGTTCCGTTATATCCTTGAGTATATAGAAAAGATTCATCGGTTCTATGCCGTCTGCCTGTACGCTTGTCAATTTCCCCTCCGGACCGATGAGCTTCACCAGCGGATAATTGTACAAACGAATACGTCCAACGGACATCCAGAGGATAAGTGAGCAGGGAACTGACAGACAGAGCCATACCACCATGGCAGACCAGCAGATCGGCCCCGTCATCCCGCTGCCGTAATAAATCAAAAGTGCGAAAACAGCAGGCAAAAAGTTGAGCAAAAGCAGGAATACCCCAATCTGTATCCACCGCTCCCATGAATAAAAGCTGATTTTTACGGGAGCCATCTTCCCTTTAACCTTTTCAAAGAAGACGGGAGCCTCAAAATCTTTTTCAGGAAACGCCTCTTCTTTTACGATAAGACGGATCCCTTTTCTTTCTGCCCGGCAGTTCTTCCCCTGCCGGATAATCTTTCTGATCCTGGCAGACCTGCCGTCACTGAATCCCGCAAAGAAAATAATGCCGAAAACAAGCCCCACCATCCCCGCAACATACACCTCGTAATCAAAAAGGAACAGCATCACGATGAATACGAAAACTGTCATAAGGAGCGGTTCAACGATCCAGGGCCAGCTTTTCTTTTTTTCTCCTACAGAGACAGCAATTCTCCCTGTCTGGCCGTTAACCGCCGCAAGCTTTCCTTTTCCGGCGATGATATAGAGCGGAAGAAGGGCGGGAATGCTTAATAGGTTTTCTCCTTTGGCATGAAGCTTGACACCTGATGTTTCCATCACTTTTTCAACAATGGGAAGATAATCCGCTTCCACTTCTTCCAAAGCCCGTTGCTCTGCCGCTCCGCCCGATATATCAGGCAGCTTCACACGCTGCCCTGCGATATAGCCGAATTCAAAAGGAACTGTGCCTTTCCAGTCAAACGGCTCCGCATGGTCAAGAACCATATTATCCAGCTGATTGGACGTATTTACCGCCATGCCATTAATAAAGCTTCCGCAGATATATTTTTTATCGGAAAATGCCTGATCCCGGAATACGGTACAGCGGACAGGACCTTTTACGATTTGATAAGGAAGATAATAACCTTTAAGACTTTTTATGTTTTTCTCTACCCATCCCGCTTCCTTTATCCTCTTATTTTTTAATGCCCATGCCGTAAGCCGCTCTGACGCTTCCTTTTCTGTCAGGACAAAGGGGATAAATACTTCCGGCAAATTATCGCGAAACGTAAAGGCACGCCTTACAAGATTTCCCCCGCAAAACTCACAGCGCCCGACAGCTTCTCCTTCGGGAATCAGTATCTCGGCTCCGCAGTTTTTACAGATATGAACCGATGGATGAATATCCCCGCTGTTTACCCCGGAATGGCGCCTTTTAAGTGCCCGCCATTTTTTTAAACGTTCCACTGGTTCATTGGCATCTACTTTCTGCCCGCAGTACCGGCACTGATAAATTTGATGGATAATGTCAAACTCTGCCGGTGCTCCGCAGGCGGAACAACGTATTTCCAACGGATTTTTTGATTCCTCTGTCATAAAGATTCCTCCTTACCGCTGCTGTGTCTCTTGCGCCGTTCCTATGAACGGATATACGTTTCTTTCGCAAAGATTCTTGAAATAGGGAATAAATACGGACAGATCCGCCGGCACTCCTGCGGAAACACCCCCTTCTCCATGACCGCTGACCTGCTGATCCCCTTCATGAACAATTCTTAAATCCCAGCTGCTTCCAAGAGCAGTATTTCTTTTATACACACCATTGTCAAGATAAATTTTCTCCGTATTTTCTATGTCTGTAAGAGCCGCAAATACATTTCCCTTTGTACCAGATGCCACCTGCCTCCGCTCTTTCCCATTATCCCAACAGAACGCTGCCTTTAATGGACACTCTACCCGGCAGGTATGGCGGAAAAAAATAGGTATCCCACGAATAGGAATTGTCCGTCACATAGGAATGCCCGAACCGGAGATAAAAAGAAACCATCCGCCCCTGCGGCATCTCTTTTCTTTCCTTGGTATCACTATAATCAAAAAGTCCGCCGCATTCCGGCAAAATTGAATCGTTTCCCATACAACATCCCCACAGCAGCAACCTCAACCCTGTCGTACCTGTTGCAATCTATACCTTCTTGTGCATAACCATATCCTCCTCATAAGATTCGTTCCACAGCTTCTATCCGTCATCATCCTTTTAAAATCTGATTTCTGTTTTACATATTGCTCCGTTCCTTTGATAACAAACACCAGAAGGCAGCAATAGGCAGAAGATTACGATTTATGTTTTACGACCTCCGGATCCCGATTTCTGTTTCTAATATTAGTATACAAAATTTGGACAAAAAAATAACCTGTCACAAATGACAGGTTTTATCCGCTCCCATAAACCGGATTTTCCACATTCAATTCATGGAAGCGGTTATTTTTCAGATGGCAGGTTTTATTTTGCTTCTGCTACCGCTTTCATAGCCGTGCGGGCCGCAGAAATTGTTCTGTCCAAATCATCTTCGCTGTGCGCATAAGACATAAAAAGTGTTTCAAAGGGAGAGGGTGCCAGGTAGATCCCCTGTTCCAGCATGGACAGGAACCACGCCTTGAACTTCTTTCCATCACATGCACAGGAATCTTCATAGTTAAGGACAGGTTTATCATTAAAGAAGAGGCAGAACATGGATCCCGACTGATGGACCTGTACCGCCACACCGGCTTCTGCTGCCGCATCCAGCCAGCCGTCGAGCAGCCTCTTTGTCTTTTCTTCCAATATTTTATAGAAATCGGGAATAGTCCTGATCATTTGAAGCGTTTCCAGTCCGGCAGTTACCGCCAGGGGATTTCCTGACAAAGTTCCTGCCTGATAAACGGAACCGTCAGGCGCAATGCAGTTCATGATATCCCTTTTCCCTCCATAAGCCGCCGCAGGTAAACCGCCGCCGATAATTTTCCCAAGGCATGTCATATCGGGAATAATACCGTACTTTCCCTGTGCGCCATGGAGTTCTGTGCGGAAACCGCACATGACTTCATCAAAAATCAGGACGGTGCCATGCTTTTCTGTTTCACGGCGAAGTGTCTCCAAAAAACCGTCAACAGGAAGGACACACCCCATATTTCCTGCCACCGGTTCTACAATGACTGCAGCAATCCCGTCACCTTCGTCATCCATCTTTTTTACAAAAGCATCAATATCGTTATAAGGAACAACAACCGTGTCTTTTGCCGTACCTTTTGTGACACCCGCGCTGTCAGGACTGCCGAAAGTCGCTGCACCCGATCCGGCTTTCACAAGGAGGCTGTCGCCATGCCCATGATAGCAGCCGGCAAATTTCAATATTTTATCTCTCCCTGTATAACCGCGGGCAGCACGAAGAGCACTCATCGTCGCTTCCGTTCCGGAAGAAACAAGTCTTATTTTTTCAATGGACGGGTAGAAAGCGGTAACCAGTTTGGCTAGTTCTGTTTCTATCACCGTCGGCGCGCCGTAGCTTGTACTGTTTTCCGCCGCTTTTTGAATCGCGGAAATTACTCGGGGATGGGCATGTCCCAAAATCATAGGTCCCCAAGAGCCGACATAGTCTATATAGGTATTTCCATCAATATCGGTAATATGCGATCCCTTTGCCGATGCAATAAACGGCGGCGGACAGTCCATATGCGGATAGGAACGGACCGGGCTGTTCACTCCGCCGGGCATGTAATTCCGCGCCTCTTCAAAAGCCGCTCCAGACCGGGACAGGTTCATCATCTTCCCGCCTCCTCTTTCAGCCACCTTGCCGCGTCAAGCGCATGATAGGAAATAATCATATCTGCCCCTGCCCGCTTCATTGACAAAAGGGTTTCCATGACAATCCTCTTTTCATCAATCCACCCGTTAGCAGCAGCCGCTTTCACCATGGCATATTCACCGCTCACATTATACACTGCCACAGGACGGTTGATCCGCTGACGGACCTGATGAACAATATCCAGGTAAGCAAGGGCAGGCTTCACCATGATGATATCGACGCCTTCTTCCATGTCCAAATCCACTTCCTTCATCGCCTCACGGCTGTTCGCAGGATCCATCTGGTATCCGCGGCGGTCGCCGAACCGGGGGGCCGAATCGGCCGCATCACGGAAAGGCCCGTAATACCCTGATGCATACTTTACCGCATAGGACATGACGGATATATGAGAAAACCGATTTGTATCCAGCGCGTTTCGGATGACAGAAATACGCCCGTCCATCATATCGGAAGGAGCAATGATATCCGCACCGGCTTCCGCCTGGGAAACGGCAACTTTCGCCAGCAATTCCAACGTGGGATCATTATCCACTTCATGACCGCAGAGCTGCCCGCAGTGTCCGGAATTAGTATACTGGCAGAGACACACATCACCTACAATAATAAGATCAGGAAATTCTTTTTTGATTGCCATCATTGCCCGCTGCACAGGACTTTCCATATCCCAGGCAGAAGAACCGATGTCATCTTTATAAGAAGGCAGCCCAAATATTTCCACCGCAGGAATCCCGAGACTGATGATTTCCTCCGCCTGTTTGACCGCCTGATCCACAGACAGATGATAGCAGCCGGGCATACTCGGTATTTCTTCTTTCACATTTGCCCCCGGAACAACAAAAATCGGATAAATAAAGTCATTGATTTCCAGAGACGTTTCCCGTACCATGCTGCGGACAGCAGCAGTACGCCTTAAACGGCGCGGACGCAGTGTATTCAATTTCATTCTTTCGCAACTCCTTTCACAATTGCTTCTGTCAGTCCGTCAATTGTAAATGTATCGGAAATAATCTGCGGTTCCAAGCCGTACTTTCGGCAGGCATCCGCAGTAATCGGCCCGATACATGCCAGGGACACTCCGTCAAGCAGTCCCGTTTTCCCGTCCAGCTGGTCTACCAGATTGAATACGGTAGATGAACTGGTAAATGTAATGATATCCACTTCATGATTCACAAGAAGTTCCTTTAATTTTTCTTTATTTTCCTCATCACAAACGGTTTCATAAGCTTCCGCCACGTCCACATGGCATCCGTAATCTGTCAGCATTTCAGGCAGTACGCTTCTTGCCACTTTCGCGCGGGGCAGCAGGATTTTGTCTCCCCGACGGACAAGCGGCTTCATTGCTTCTGCCAAATCTTCCGCCTTGTATGCCGGCGGCACGCAGTCTGCCTTGAGGCCGTAGAGGAGCAGCTGCTTATCTGTAGCCGGCCCTATGACAGCAATCTTTACATGACCAAGCGCCCGTGTATCAAATCCTTTTTCATAGATCCTCTTAAAGAAAGCATCTACTCCGTTTTGACTGGTAAATACAATCCAGTTATATTCGGCAAGTTTTTCAATTCCCTGATCAATACTTGCCCAGCCATCATCGGGGGATTCAATTTTGATGGATGGAATCTCCGTACAGAATGCCCCCAAGTCTTCCAGCACTTCCGTCAGCCGGGAAGCCTGCGTGCGGGAACGGGTAATGACCACATGCTTTCCGAAAAGCGGCTTATTGTCATACCAGCGCAATTGCTCGCGAAGGTTGACTACATTCCCGACAATAAATACGGATGGCGGCTTGATGCCATATTTCTTGACTGCTTCCGCCGCCTCTCCAAGTGTAGTGGTATACGTTTCCTGATAGGGACGGGTACCCCAGCGGACAAACGCCGCCGGTGTGTCTGCGCTTTTTCCGTAACGGATCAGTTCTTCGGCAATATGCTGCGTACGGCCTACGCCCATAAGAAACACAAGCGTATCCACAGCGCCCGCCAGTTTTTCCCAATGAATGTCAGAATGGCCTTTTGTCGGATCCTCATGTCCCGTGATAACGGCAAAGGATGCCGCCACCTTCCTGTGGGTCACAGGAATACCCGCATAAGCGGGAGCCGCAATCGCCGACGTCACTCCCGGCACTTCCTCAAAGTCCACGCCTGCCGCACGGAGCACTTCGATTTCTTCTCCCCCGCGCCCAAAAACAAAGGGGTCTCCCCCTTTTAAGCGGGCAACAATTTTCCCTTCTTTCCCTTTTTCAGCAAGAAGGCGGCTGATATCCTGCTGTGTCATTGTATGGCTGCCGCAGCTTTTTCCTACATAGATGTATTCCGCATTCTTATTGGCAAAACGAAGAATCCGTTTATCCGCCAGATAATCCCCGACAATAACATCCGCTTTTTCAAGACAGCGTTTCCCTTTCAGTGTAAAAAGTTCGGGGTCGCCCGGACCTGCTCCGATTAAGTATACCTTTCCCTTCTTCATCCGTTTCTCCTCATCCATCATTTTCTTAATTCCTCTAAAATGCGGCCGCCACCATCGGCAATCAATGCTTCCGCCAAACTTTCTCCCAGCTGCTTTGCATCCTGCGTCTGCCCATTAAGGCTCCTTTTGTACATCTCTTTCCCATCAGGTGATCCAATGAAAGCCACCGCCTCTATATGCCCAAGAAACGGAACTGCATAGATACCTGCAGGCACTTTACAGTCACCACCGACTTTTTCCAGAAATGCTCGTTCTGCCATTATACAGGATGCCACTTTTTCATCATGGATAAATTGAATAATCTCCATTGTTTCATCATCACCGATTCTTGTTTCAATAGCCATAACACCCTGCCCCGCCGCAGGTATGCTATCACAGGTAGAAATATAAGATTGGATCCGTTCTTGCAGTCCAAGCCGTTTCAATCCTGCCGCCGCAAGGATCACTGCATCATAGTTCCCTTCATCCAAATGCCGGAGTCTTGTCTGCACATTCCCGCGAAGCGTTTTTATCTGCAGATCCGGCCGTAAATGGAGCAGCTGCGCCTGTCGGCGGAGACTGGATGTCCCCACGACCGCCCCTTCCGGGAACTCCTGCAGACTGCCATATTCCAAAGATACAAAAGCGTCCCGCGGATCCTCTCTCGCCGTCACTGCCGCCAGTTTCAATCCATCGGGAATTACGGCCGTCATATCTTTCAAAGAATGTACAGCTATATCCGCTTTTTTCTCAAGAAGCAATTTTTCCAGTTCTTTGATAAAAAGCCCTTTTCCCCCGATTTCAAGAAGAGACCTGTCCAGAATCTGATCGCCTTTCGTCGTCACCGGAAGGAGTTCCACCTGTATTTCAGGATAAGTATCTTCAATCCGCTTTTTTACATGTTCCGCCTGCCAAAGTGCCAGCAAACTTTCTCTCGTAGCGATTATAATCTTATCTTTCAACAGCCTTCTCCTTTCCCGTATCAAGACTGAACAATGTTTCTACAGCACTCTTGCCTGCACTTTCTTTTTCCGTCCCTGCGTGTTCATGAAGATAAGTCATCGGTTCACGGAGCATTTTTCTCACCAGCATGTGGGTCATATGTTCTATAACCCGCCGCTCTTCCTCTTTTAAATCAGGCAGTTTTCCCATAGCGCGGCGGAGCTCACGTTGACGGATTTGTTCCGCTTTTTCGGAAAGTGACACCATAACGGGCCGCGTACCAAGATAAATAAAGCGGTCCAGAATTGATTTAATTTCCTCTTCAATAATAATGGCTGCCCGCTCCGCTTCCGCTTCCCTGAATTTAATATTATTTTCCACGATTTTCTGCAAGGCATCGATATTGCATAGCGTCACATTCTTTATATTCCCTACTTCCGGCTCAACGTCGCAGGGTACGGCGATATCAATGACCACAAGAGATTTATTATTTCTTTTCATCATAAGATTCCGCACATCCCAGGCCTTCACGATATACTGGGTTGCTCCCGTAGCTGTGATAAACACATCCACATCTTCTGCCGATGCCACCGCCTCATGAAAAGGCAGCGTCGTTCCATCAAACTTGCGTGCCAGCTCCTCTGCCCGCTTTGGATGGCGATTTGTCACAATCACTTCCCTGAGCCCTCTCCCCTGCAAATGCTTCACTAAAAGTTCCGCCGCGTCACCCGCGCCGAAGACGAGAGCCTTTTTCCCTTCCAGACTGCCTAAAATCTTTTCCGCCATCTTAACAGCCGCATAACTCACAGAAACAGCACTTGTTGAGATCCGCGTTTCTGTACGGACTCTTTTCCCCGTGGTAATGGCGCGGTGAAAAAGCGTATTTAAAATGGTACGGGTCGCATGAACCGCCAAAGCTCCCGTGTAAGCCGTCTTGATCTGGTTAAGGATCTGGCTTTCACCGAGAACCATGGAATCAAGCCCTGAAACAACCCGGAAAAGATGACGGATACATTCTGTACCTGTATAAAAAAAGAAATATTCTTTTTCTGCTTTACTGTTTCCTGAAAGTGTCAGGAAAAAATGATATAATTCCTCTTTATCTTCCTCATCTTTTAAAACAGCATATATCTCTGTGCGGTTACATGTGGAAAGGACAACCGCCTCCTTAATTCCTTCCTGCTCAGACAAATGGAGCAGCCCATCCCGCGCACTTTCCTCAGAAATAGAAAACTTTTCACGAATATCCACAGAAACAGTTTTATGATTCAGACCTAAGACGGCTAATACCACTGCGTACACGCTCCTCTGCCGCGTCCAGATTTCCCTGAACAACCAATTCCATAACCTGATGTTCAAAAGCAAGACGCCAGAACTTTTCCCTCTGTTCCGCATCCGCCAATCCCTCTTGCAATACCGACCGAAGCGCCCCCATTCTGTCCAGCCATTGTCCATAGGCATCAGGTATTTCAAGGGCAAGCCAGTTTTTCACATACTTTGCCATAGCAGGCGACCGGCCTTCGGTGGACACTGTCACCATAAGCCCCTCTTTTTTTATCCGTGCGGGAATATGGCAATTCCCCAACGCAGGAAAATCCGCCGCGTTATATAAAAAGCCCTTCCGCTCGGCTTCCTTCTGTACCGACAGCGCAACTTCCTTATCCCCTGCCGCCGTCACCACCATACAAAAGCCGCCGCACATAGGAGCCTCATAACTTTCCCTGCGCCATGAAATACGCCCTTCCCGAAAAAGAGCCTCCAGACCACTGCAGACTTCGGGTGCGATCACCGTCACCGCCGCCTTTTCCTCCAAAAGCGTACAAACCTTTCTTTGCGCTACATGCCCGCCGCCGATAACAAGACAAGCCCTGCCGTCCATTTTTATATTCACAGGATACATAGTACCTTCTTTGGAGATTATCCCATATTGGAAAAACGTTCTACCGCTTTGCTGAACTTCGCAATGGTTTCTTCCGCATCTCCATGTTCAATTCCATCTAAAACGCAATGATGGAGGTGTCCCTCCAAAACGATCTGTCCCACTCTGTGGAGCGCCGATTTGGCCGCATTGATCTGGGACAGCAATCTTCACAGGCGATATCTTCCTCCACCATACGGTCAATCGCCTGCACCTGTCCGATAATTTTTTTCAATCTTCTGTGCAGGTTTTCTGCATCCATACATTGTCTCATGATTGTCTCCCTGTCCTGTTCTAAAATATTTTATAAATATGTTCCATTCAGCATACTCTTCACGGGTTCGAAACTTTTCCTGTGGATCGGTGTGATTCCCAATGTTCGGATCGCATCTATGTGCTCTGCCGTGCCATATCCCTTGTTTTGCGAAAATCCATAACCCGGGTAGACTTTGTCATACTCATCCATCAGATGATCCCTATGAACCTTTGCCACGATAGACGCCGCCGCGACAGATGCCGATTTTGCATCCCCGTGGACCAGCGACAGGGACGGCACAGGAAAATGGAGAGGCATGGCGTCTACGATGACCGCCTGCGGTTGTATCTTCAGATTCCGCACCGCGCGGTACATCGCTTCCATCGTTGCCGCATAAATATTCCGCATGTCAATCTCTTCCGGAGAAAGGCTGACAATGGAAATATCCACTGCCGTTTCGTGAATTTCCTTTGCAATTTCTTCCCGCCGCCGAGGCGCCACTTTTTTCGAATCATTAAGTCCCGCAATAAAAAAATGAGGCTTCAAAATAACTGCCGCGACTGTAACAGGCCCCGCCAACGGTCCACGCCCTACCTCGTCAATTCCGGCAACATACTCCAATCCTTTTTTGTAAAAAGAACTTTCCGGTTCGTACATATCTTCCACACGGAACCGTTCTGCCGATTCCCGATTCAGGCGACGGATATAGGCATCCACCAGCTGCCGGACACCTTTTCGTTCATCTGCCATAATTTCTTCCAAAACCGTTTTCTCCACGGTTTCCTGTTTCAATATGTCCCTGATCTCAGAAATTGTCATACTTCCTCCGCTAGAACAGCGTCAAGTGTAATGCGTCCCAGTTTTCCGCTCCGAAAATCATTAAGTATCATTGTCTGTGCACGGGCATAATCAATCGCGCCTCCGGGAAGAATACAGCCCCGTCTTTTTCCCGCCTGGGCCAGAAGGATTTGGGGATCCGCTGCCGCATCTTCAATTCCGTACTTTTCACGAAGCGCATCAGGTGCTGTTCGTGCAAGCACCCTCATCAGTTCAGGAACTACCGTATCCGCATCAAAGACATCTCCGGCAATCGCTCCGGTCGCCGCCAGACGAAGAGCCGCCACCTGATCTTCAAACTTCGGCCATAAAACACCGGGGGTATCCAAAAGATCCAACCCCTGCGAAAGACGGACCCACTGCTTGCCCCGTGTGTGTCCAGGCGTATTGGCTGTCCGGGCCGCCGCTGTTCCTGAAATAAAATTGATAAGAGTCGACTTGCCTACATTGGGAATTCCAAGAATCATGATCCGTACCGATCTCGTTTTCAAGCCGCGGAGTTTCCACTTTTCCAGCATCGGACCGGCCGCCTCTTTGATGAGACGGAGAAATTTCTTTTTATCTTTTCCGTTGCCGCAGCTCATAGATACCGCAGCAACCCCTTTCCTTTTATAGTATGATTCCCAGGCCTTCGTCATTCCCGGATCCGCAAGATCCGCCTTATTCAGTATGACGATGCGCGGCTTCCCCGATAGAAGCTCTTCCACCATAGGATTCGCACTGGACAGAGGAATACGGGCATCCAAAAGTTCCGCCGCCACATCTACCGCTTTCAAGTGTTCGATAATCAGCCGTTTTGTCTTTGCCATATGGCCGGGAAACCATTGTATCAGCATAATAATCCTTTCTATCCCCTAACGGGTTTACCTATGCTCTCTTATTTTACCACATAAGTTCTTTTCATGGGTCGTTCCCGTTTTTCGACTATGTCAAGACCTTGCAGGTAACATCTCTTTTCTCTTCCAGTCAATGACCAACTCCGCTGCCCAAACAGTTTCGCAAAGAATGGTCATTGCATAAAACACCCATAAACCTTTATATGGACATTTCAACAAAAAACGCCCGCATCAACGGGCGAGCATTGTATTTTCTCAAAAGATATAACGGATAAGGATGTATACCAATGCGCCGACTGCCGCTGTGCTGGGAATCGTCATGACCCAGGCACCCACCATGGAATACGCCACATTCCAGTGTACTGCACGGAACCGCTTTGCCCAGCCCACCCCCATAATGGAGCCTGTGACCACATGTGTCGTAGATACGGGGAGATGCAGGAAGGTCGCCGTGAAAATAGTTAACGCCGAATTGATATCTGCTGCCAGTCCGTTCACCGGTTCCAAACGGAATATTTTATTCCCGACAGTACGGATAATGCGCCAGCCGCCCACACTCGTCCCCGCACACATGGCAAAAGCACAGGCAATCTTTACAAGGAAAGGAACTTCCAGTTCTCCAATGTACCCGCCGGACAAAAGCGCCAGCGTGATGATTCCCATGCACTTCTGCGCATCATTTGAACCGTGGGAAAATGCCATTACCGCGGCGGATAAGCTCTGTATATGGAGAGAAATATAATTCACTTTCGATCTTCCCACATTCCGGAACAGGATAAACAGAAGCGTCATGATGACATATCCGCTGAACATAGCAATAACAGGCGAACCGATAAGTCCCGCCACGATCATAAAAACCCCGTTCCCATTGATTGCCCCCGTACCGTAAGAAATTGTCACCGCTCCGAGGACACCGCCGATCAGCGCATGAGAGGAGCTGGAAGGCATGCCGATCTTCCAGGTAAAAAGATTCCATACGATAGCGGCAAAAAGCGCCGCTATAAGCACTGTGGAGTCCACCATCTGCGGAGACGTGACAATCTCCCCTCCGATTGTTTTCGCCACACCGGTCGACACCATCGCTCCAACAAAATTTAAAAACGCCGACATGATAATCGCTATGCGGGGACTTAAGGAGCGCGTTGCGATACAGGTAGCAATCGCATTTGCTGTATCATGGAAGCCGTTGATAAAATCAAAGGCAAGCGCCAGAACAATTACCAGGCCTATCGCATAAATATCAGGCATATTTCATAACCACTTCTTTAATCAAATTACCTACGCGTTCCGCCTGATCTGCCGTTTCCTCCATCGTTTCCATGATTTCCTTCCAGCGGATAATCTCTACCGCATCATGGGTACCGTCAAATAAATCAGAAATAATCGCACGATAAATCGTGTCTGCTTCACTTTCGAGACGATTGATCTTACGGGCCCGTTCTGTAATCTCCGTTTCATTTTTATCTATATCTTTCAGGAGGCGGAACAGGATAATCAATTCTCCGGACATTTCTATCAGAATATCCGCCATGCGAAGCATCCGGTTCCAGCCGAGACCGGCATGATAAATGCGCAAAGTAAAGATGACATCTTTAATATCGTCTACACAGTCGTCCAGGTTGCTGGTAAGGAGATAAAAATCCTCTCTGTCAATAGGCGTAATAAAGACATGCTTCATTTTTGCCGCCACTTCATGGGTCACTCCGTCAGCAAGATGCTCAATTTTCTCTGCTTCCTTGGCACAGCGTTCCAGCTTCTTCGGATCTTGAAGGACCTCCTTGACCATAAGCGTTCCTTTGTGAAAATATTCTCCATTTGTTACAAGAAAATCAAAAAACTCTTCATGCTTATTGACCAGGCTGAACATACTCCCGCCCCCTTAAAAGGTACACGACTTCCTATTATTTTTTTATCATAAAGCAGCTGTGTAAATTCTTTGTAAAAATTTATTTACAAAATGATTCTACTTTCATGCCAAATTGGAAACAGAAAATATTCCTTTCTCATTTTCCCTGTTCCGCAAAACTTTTATCATGTATAATAATTACGGATATCAGGAGTATCCTTTATAGTAAGGTAAGTTGTTCAGGAGGAAAAAATCATGAATGAAGAAAAAGCTTTGGAAGAAATGTCGCGCCTTGCAGGTACACAGACCGAAAAAAATCTGCGCGCCGCTTTCGCGGGAGAGGCACAGGCCCATGTGAAATACAATCTCTTCGCTGGCGAAGCACGAAAAGATCCGTCCATGTCCCGGCAGATTGCCGATCTCTTTGAAGAAACCGCGAACCAGGAAAGAGCTCATGCTAAAATCTGGTTCTGGCTCGTGGGGGATCTGAAAAAGGATACCGCCGAACATTTGAAAATGGCAGCCAAAGGGGAAAATGATGAATGGACTTCAATGTATCCGGAGTTTGCTGAAACTGCAAAAAAAGAGGGCTTTCCGCAGATTGCTTTCCTCATGGCCAAAATCGGCGAAATTGAAAAGCAGCATGAAAGAAGATATAAAATTCTTCTTGCCAATGTGGAAAACGGCAAATTATTCAAGAGAGATGAAAAGAAACTCTGGATGTGCGCGAACTGCGGCTTCACTTGCGAATCCGTAGAGGCGCCGGAAGAATGTCCCGTATGCAACCATCCCCGTTCTTTCTTCGCTATTAAGGCGGAAAATTACTAATCTATGATAAAACGCTGATGGGCTGCTCATTTATTTATCAGCATAATAATCAGCGACAACAAGAAAAGAAAAAGGACTGAGAAAATATTTTATGTTTCCCTCAGTCCTTTTTCTTGTTTATTATTCTGCCAATTCCTGCTTTCGAAGCCACCGGATCGCGTCTCCCAATATGTAAAGAGAGCCGCAGACGAGGACAATATCGTTTTCATCCGCCTCTTTCACCGCCTTTTCCAAAGCATCTGCCACGCTCCCCGCTATCTTGTGCTCCGCCCTGATTTTCTGCCGGTCAATCATTTCACAGATTTCTTCAGGCGTCCTTGTCCTCGGTGTCGGCGCGGCGCAGGCATAAACCTTGTCCCCTTTTCTTACGAGCATCTGAATAATGGTTTCCGTCGTTTTATCCTGAAGAGAAGAAAAAACGAAAATACGCCGTTTATCGGGATACTGTTCCTGCAACGCTTCCTGAAGCGCTTCCGCTCCGGCCTCATTGTGTGCGCCGTCTAAGACAACTGTTTTCCCCCCTGCGTGATGGATTTCAAAACGGCCCTGCCATCTGGCCCGCGCCAATCCTTCACGAAGATCATTTTCATTAATCCGACCGTCTTCTTTCATGAGAATGGTAAGTGCCATCGCTGCCACCGCCGCATTGACTGCCTGATGGGCACCGATAAAGGGAACAAAGAGCATGCTCTTTTCCAGTTCTTTCGGCATGCCTTTCCGTTTCACCACTACGACCTGGCCCTGCTCCCATTTGTTTCTTGTGTCGATTTCAAAATCACGGCCGTAAAAATAAATGCGTGCTTTTTTATTGTGGGCATCTTTTTTCAATTCCTTCAAAGCCACATGCTGCGCCGCAGTGACTACCGGAATCCCCTTTTTGATAATTCCCGCTTTTTCCCTCGCTATTTCCTGAAGGGTATTTCCCAGATACTGCATGTGATCCATAGCCACATTCGTAATGACGGAAACAACAGGCATCACTACATTGGTCGCGTCAAAACGCCCGCCCATGCCGACTTCCATAACGGCATAATCTGCTTTGTTTTCACGGAAATACCAAAACGCGATGGCTGTCAGCAGTTCAAATTCCGTCAATGCTTCTTCCCCCGCGGCTACCAGCTCATCATGAGCTTTAAAAACCACTGTGGCCGCTTTGGCAAAATCTTCCCGGGAGATATCTTTCCCACCCAGGTAAATCCGTTCCGTGTAGTCTATAAGATGCGGTGACGTAAACCGCCCTACCTTAAGATTTGTATTTTCCAAAACACTCGTTATCATAGCGGCGACGCTCCCTTTTCCATTCGTCCCCGTGATATGGATCATCTTACAGGCTTTTTCAGGATTCCCCAGTACAGCAAGAATTTTTTGCATTCGTTCCAGCCCCGGCTTGATTCCGAAAACGGATGCTTCTTCCAGACGGGAAATACTTTCCTGATAATTCATACTGACTCCTTTATGCAACAACAATTAAAGATCGGCAAGGAAACGAAGACGTTCATCAAATGATTTCATCTTCTCTTCAAACTCCATAAGTTTCTCTTTTTCTTTCATCACAACATTTTCCGGCGCTTTCGCAAGAAAGCCCTTATTGTTCAATTTACTAGATGTACGGGCGATTTCTTTTTCCAGAGCAGCTTTTGCCTTTTCGATCCGTTCTCTTTCCTTAGCCGTATCAATCAGGCCCTTCAATTCAAGATATACTTCCATGCCCGTGACAACAGCAGCAAGGGCATTTTCAGGCTTTGTTCCATCAGCGGCAAGCAGGACGATTTTTTCCACATGCCCCAGTTTTTCAAAATATTCTTCGTGGGTTTCGATACATTTTTTCAAATCATCACGATGAACCGCGATCCGGATATGGCACATTCTGTTCGGCGCCACATTCGCTTCCGCACGCATATTGCGGACAGCCTTAATCGCGTCCATGATACGCTCCATCTGCTCCTGTTCTTCCGGGAAACGAAGTCTTTCATCAGCTGCCGGCCAGGGAGCTCTCGCCAGAGTTTCACCAGAGTGGGGCAGATGCTGCCAGAGGTGTTCCGTAATAAACGGCATAAAAGGATGCAGGAGCGCCATGATTCTCGTCAGTACATACACAAGGACATATTGGGTAACCTGCCGGTCGGCATTGTGCGCTCCATAAAGACGGCCCTTCGCCGTTTCAATATACCAGTCGCAGAAAGAGTTCCATGCAAAATCATAAATAGAATCCGCGGCAGCGCCTAACTCATATTTATCAAGGTTCTCGCTGACATGCTCTTCCGTCTGCGCAAGACCTTCCAAAATCCATTTATCCGCAAGTGTATACTGGCTTTCTTCCGGAATGAAACGGGGATCATAGTCATCCAGATTCATAAGGGTAAACTTGCTGGCGTTCCATAATTTATTGGCAAAATTACGGTTTCCCTCCACACGTTCATAGTAAAAACGCATATCATTGCCCGGCGTATTGCCTGTGACAAGCGTAAACCGAAGCGCATCAGCGCCATATTTCTCAATCACGTCCAGGGGATCAATGCCGTTGCCCAGGGATTTAGACATTTTCCGCCCCTGGGAATCGCGGACAAGACCATGAATAAACACATACCTGAAAGGAATTTCCTTCATGAATTCCATAGACATGAACATCATACGGGCAACCCAGAAAAAAATGATGTCATAACCGGTAACCATCGTAGATGTAGGATACCATTGGTTCAGGACCGGCGTCCTGTCAGGCCAGCCCATGGTGGAAAACGGCCAGAGCGCAGAGGAAAACCATGTATCAAGAACGTCAGGATCCTGGCGGATATGTTTGCTTCCGCATTTCGGGCAGGCCTCCAAATCGGTGCGGGACGCAATGACTTCACCACAATCGTCGCAGTACCACACAGGAATACGATGTCCCCACCAGAGCTGGCGGGAAATACACCAGTCATGAATATTTTCCAGCCACTGGATATAGGTAGAAGAAAAACGTTCAGGAACAAATTTTGTTTTCCCCGACTGCACTGCTTCCATAGCGGGACCGGCAAGCGGTTTCATTTTGACAAACCACTGTTTCGTGGTAAGCGGTTCAACAACCGTATGGCAGCGCGAGCAGTGACCGACGGCATGTTCTTTTTCTTCGCTTTTTACAAAAAGCCCCATATCCGTAAGATCTTTGATGATCTCTTTCCTGCACTCGTAGCGGTCCATGCCATTATATCTGCCCGCCTTTTCGTTCATCGTGCCATCTTTATTCATAATGACGATGGTTTCCAGATGGTGGCGTTCACCCATGGCAAAGTCATTTGGATCATGGGCCGGTGTAATCTTTACACAGCCTGTACCATATTCCATATCTACATATTCATCAGCGATGATAGGAATCTCTCTGTCAGTAGTCGGCAGCTTCACCTTCTTCCCGACCAGATGCGCATATCTTTCATCTTTCGGATTAACAGCGACGGCCGTATCACCGGGAATCGTTTCAGGACGGGTCGTTGCGATGCGCACAGCACCTTCCTCATCGGCAAGAGGATAATCGAAATACCACAGATGGCCCATATCATTTTCATGCTCTACTTCAATATCGGAAAGCGCCGTCTGACAGCGGGGACACCAGTTGGTAATGCGGAACCCCTGATAAATCAGACCTTTTTCATAAAGGGATACAAATACTTCACGGACAGCACGGGCGCAAACATCATCCATCGTAAAACGTTCACGGCTCCAATCACAGGAAGACCCCAGGCGTCGGATCTGCTTCCCGATGGTATTCCCGTATTTTTCCTTCCATTCCCATACGCGTTCCAAAAATTTTTCACGTCCCAGATCGTACTTTGTGAGGCCTTCTTCGGCGATCTGTTTTTCCACCTTGACCTGCGTGGCGATACCGGCATGGTCCTTTCCCGGAAGCCAGAGGACATTATACCCCTGCATCCTTTTATAGCGGATCAGGATATCCTGCAATGTATTGTCCAGCGCATGCCCCATATGAAGCTGCCCCGTTACATTGGGAGGCGGCAGCACAATGCTGTACGGCTCTTTCCCCTCTTCCGGTTCATCATGAAATACACCGTGTTCCTCCCAAAAGTTATACCATTTCTCTTCAATCGCACTGGGTTCATACTTCCCTAAATCTTTCATCTCATCCATGTCATCCACTCCCTGTAAATAAAAAACTCTTTCATCCCCATAGGACGAAAGAGACTTCCGCGGTACCACCTAAATAGCTGTCAGGCCACTCATCAGCGCGTAACGTGCGCGGCGGACAGGCCTCCCTGCCGGCTCCGGGGTGACTTGCTGTTTTCTTTCTGCCGCTCTTCCAGCCAAGGAGCGGTTCTCTTTGAGAAAACCCGACAGCTTCTTCCCATCCATGCCATTTTTAATATATTCGTTATTATATAAGCGGAAATATATTTTTGCAAGTGACCGGATGTGTAAAAACGAATACGGTATGTATAACGCCATCGGATAACTGGCAATAAAGAACGGTTTGTTCTATAATAATGAAAATAAATTACTGTTCTGCAGGAAACAGAATTATGCAGCTTGTATATTTCCGTTTTCCTATTTTTTCTGCAAGGAATCCCCATGCCTGATTCATATAAAAAAACGGTAGGAATTTTTATGCTCCTGCTTCTGGCAGCCATATGTTTTCTTATCGCTAAAATATTCTTTCCTGAATTTTACAGCAATACCATCACCCTGACTTTGGCGGGAGATGTGGATAGTCTGTCCCGCTATATTTCCTCTTTTGGTTACGGGGCTTTTGCAGTGAGTCTTTTTTACTGATTCTCTGTAACGTTTTCGGTATCCCCACGATTCCTTTTCTCACCATCAACGGCGTTCTTTTCGGTCTTCTGCCGGGAATCATTATTTCCTGGATCGGCGAAGTTATAGGGATTGAAATCAGTTTCCACATCGGCCGCATATTTTTCAGGGATGAAGCAAGGCGGATCATTGAGAAAAAGCATATGTTAAGAAAAGTAGACAAATACAGTTCAGTGTACGCCATGGCTGTAGCCCGGGCAATCCCCTACTCGCCAAACATTCTCTTTACCGCAGCGGCAGTCCTCACAAAACTCACTACAAGACAGCATCTGCGGGCAACACTCTTCGGAAAAATTCCTTCCGTAGTCATTGAAGTCGTTCTCGGCCATGACCTGATTCATTTTTCCCAGCACGGTATACGTTTCGTTGTTCTCTTCATTCTTACTCTCGGAGGTTTTTTTGTCCACCGCCGTTATAAACAGTACAAATGTGGAGCAAGGAAACAATTTTTTTGATTTTCCCATGCGAAACATCTTTTCTTCCGTAAGAGCAGGAAGATTTTTTTATGCGAAAACCCCCGTCATTTTGTGTAATAAAACCAGGAGGCAGCCATCATGACCAAAGGATATATCCATGTATATACAGGCGACGGAAAGGGCAAGACCACTGCCGCCATCGGTCTCGCCATCCGCGCTGTCGGTGCTGGAAAAAAGGTTTGTATCCTTCAATTTATGAAATCCCTGGCCTATTCGGAGCAGAAAATTCTCCAATCGCTTCCGGGCATCACCCTGATTACACTGGGCAAACCTTACTTCATCGCAAAGGAAGGAATGCTCACGGATGAACAGCGAAAAACATGGGGAAACCATATTCGAATTTATCCTGCGGGACATCCTCCGAAAGACTATCGGGAAATGACTCTGAAAGGAATTGAGCAGGCCATAGACGCTGTTTCTAAAAACTACGACATGGTCATCCTGGACGAATATAATATGGCACGCTGGTATGATTTGGCAACAAAGGAAGATACGGAAAAAATTTTAAAAGCCCGCCGCCCTGAAGTAGAACTCATTTTTACCGGACGGAATGCGCCGAAAGAAATTCTTGACGCCGCCGATTTGATTACAGAAATGAAAAAGATACGCCACTATTATGACAAAGGCGTACCTGTACGAACCGGTATTGAAAATTAAATAAGATAAAAAACGGATACTCCGTTCCTGAAACATATTATATGCCCACAGGAATATTTGGAAGTATCCGTTTATATTTACCACGTTCTCGGTATCTCGGGAAAATGATCAACAATCATCATGTCCGCCAGTATATTTGCCATCAATTTATCATCTTCGTCATACATTTCCGCGGCAATAACAATTGTTGTTCTGCCGTTGTGGGTAATATGGCTTTTTACACGGATTCTGGAACCCGGTCTCGCATTACGGATAAAACTCATCGTAAGGCTGACTGTAACGACTACCGCCCCGACAGATGCCCCGGTAACTCCTGTCACCGAATCGGCAAGCGCCATCATAACACCGCCGTGGAGCACCTCTCTGTGGTTCGTGTGTTTTCTCGGATCCGTCAGTAAACTGACCGTCACTTTCCCGCAGCGGATATCATCAATATCAATATGAAAATAGTCGGACATAAAATGGTTGGGCACGTATATTTCCCGTATCCGCGCGACAATTTCCTCCGGCTTTGTAAGCTGCTTCACCGCCGCCAATCTTATCCCCCCTTGCTTCATTCAGGAGAAGGCGGTACTGACTCTCCCTTATGAAGCCGTTCAATGGCTTCCTTAGCCGCGTTTTGGGCGGCTTCTTTTTTATTCTTGCCTATACCGGTTCCAAGTGCTTTCCCATTGATGAAAAGTTCCATCCATATCGTCTTATCGTGATCCGGTCCCTCATCACGGACGACCTCATACCGTATATCGACATCACCATTTTTTTGGGCAATTTCCTGTAAATCTGATTTATAGTCATGATCATAAATCCCCTGATCAACCAGATCAAGAAACTTCTGCATATGGCCCAGAATAAACTTTGCCGCCATTTCATAGCCGTTGTCTAAATAAACAGCACCGATCACCGACTCAAAAGCATTCCCAAGGATAGAAACGCGGGTTCTGCCGCCCGACATTTCTTCCCCTCTGCCAAGAAGCATATAATCACCTACATGGAAATTAGCCGCACATTCGGCACATGCCGGTTTGCACACTACGCTTGCCTTGGCACGGGTCAGATCTCCTTCCGGCCATTCGGGAAAACGCCGGAAAAGATAATCCCCTACTGCCAGATCCAAAACAGCGTCCCCCAAAAACTCGAGACGTTCATTGTCATGAACTTTCAGATTACGATGTTCATTGGCATAAGAGGTATGGGTCAGTGCCACATTCAGCAGCTCCATATTATGGACAGGAATATCACTCTCTTTTGCAAAACGCCGGACTTCATCCAGCCGCTCCTGCTTCCTGCGCTCAATCCGGCTCATTCCTACTCCTCATAACGCCTCATAACGATAACCGCGTTATGTCCACCGAAGCCGAAAGAATTAGACATGGCCACGTTTACTTTTACATCTCTTGCACCATCTGTCACATAATCCAAATCACAGTCCGGATCGATTTCTTTCCGGTTAATAGTCGGATGAACCCTATTCTTTTCAATAGTCAGCACGCATACCACGGCTTCGATCGCCCCCGCTGCGCCAAGCAGATGCCCTGTCATGGATTTTGTGGAGTTTACGGGAATTTCATAAGCATGCTGTCCCAGCAGCGCTTTAATGGCAGTACTTTCGTTCAAGTCATTCAAATGGGTAGATGTTCCATGGGCATTGATATAGTCCACGTCTTTCGGATCAATACGGGCATCTGCCAATGCTTTCTGCATGCAGCGGAGCGCCACCTCGCCGCCCGGCCGGGGAGCGGTAATATGGTAAGCATCACCGTTGGAACCATACCCTGCAAGTTCAGCATAAATATAAGCGCCTCTCTTTTTCGCATGTTCCAGTTCTTCCAGTACGAGAATCCCGGCGCCTTCACCAAGAACGAATCCGTCCCGACGGGCATCAAACGGGCAAGACGCTTCTTCCGGCGGACATTCTCTTGAAGAGAGCGCCTTCATGGCGGCAAATCCTGCCATCGGTGTCTTTGCCACAGCCGCTTCCGTCCCCCCGGCAATCATCACATCAGCATCACCATGCTTAATCAGGCGTGCAGCAAGACCAATGGCGTTAGTACCGGACGCACAGGCGGTCACATCAGTGAGTACAGGCCCCTGCAGGCCAAAAGTAATGGAAACTTGTCCGGAAGCCATATTGGCAATCATCATAGGAACAGCAAAAGGATTCACCTTGCCCGGTCCTTTTTGCTCAATACGGAATACCGTTTCCTCCATGGTGGCAATACCGCCGATACCGGTTCCAATCACTGTTCCTGCCATATCCAGATTTTCTTTTTCCATATCCAATTTGGCATCTTCCACTGCCATCCGGGCAGCAGCAACAGCAAATTGGGCATTGCGATCCATATGTCGGATTGTTTTTTTATCACCTGCCAGTGCCGGATCAAAATCTTTTACTTCGCCTGCGATTTTCACAGGGAAATCAGCAGCGTCAAACCGGGTAATCGGAGCAATGCCCGATTTGCCTTCCAAAAGACTGTTCCAAAACTTCTCTACGCCCGTTCCAACAGGGGATACCACCCCAAGACCGGTAATTACAACTCTTCTTTCCATTCTTACAAAGCACCTCACTCACATAATTTGGATCAGATTACCTGTTTTTTATATTCCTTTATGGGACAAAACCTCAAAAAAACGGATGGCCGAAACTGCGGTCCGCTTTTTTGAGGTGTTCTCCGCACAGCGGCCTTTCGGGGGAATAAAAGCCCCCGATGCCTGCCATGTTCCAGTATGAATTACTGAATCTGCTTTTCAATGTAATCAACTGCATCACGTACAGTTTTGATCTTTTCAGCCGCATCATCCGGAATTTCAATTTCAAATTCTTCTTCGAACGCCATGATCAGTTCTACGATATCCAAAGAATCCGCACCCAGATCATCAATAAAAGTGGAGTCGATCTGTACATCAGCTTCATTGACTCCCAGCTGGTCTACAACGATTTTCTTTACCTTGTCAAAAGTTCCCATTCATCTCACCACCTTTCAATAAAATTTACCATCATAAATTATATTACATAACCATTCCGCCGTCTACATATAAACCCGTTCCCTGATATAAAAAACGCAGTCAGGAAAAAAAGTAAACGGCTGTGGCAGCCTCTTTTATCTTCTCCGAAGAATCCTGCAAAAGCGAATGACGCATACCCTTTTTATATATGCCGGAAAACTCTATGCTGATGATACGGCATGAATATTTTCCCGTTCCTCATATCAGGATGCTCTGTCCTCCCTGCCGAACTTACATCACCATACCGCCGTCTACATTCAAAACCTGCCCGGTAATATAAGAGGCATCATCAGAAGCAAGGAACAAAACAGCCTTGGCAACTTCTTCGGTCTGCCCCAGACGGCTGAGCGGGATAGAATGAAGCATGCCTTCTTTTATATTCTCCGGTATCTTATCCGTCATATCAGTCACGATACATCCTGGAGCCACCGCATTGACACGGATACCGCGGGAGGCCAGTTCTTTGGCAGCCGCTTTCGTCATACCGATAACACCCGCTTTTGCTGCTGCATAATTTACCTGCCCCGCATTTCCCGTAAGGCCTACAACTGAAGAAATATTAATGACAGATCCCTTTTTACGGCGAATCATCATCGCCGCCGCTGCTTTCAGTACCAGAAAATTTCCTTTCAAATTGGTTGCAATCACCTCATCCCAGCTGCTTTCTTTCATACGGATAAGTAAACTGTCTCTTGTAATGCCCGCATTATTGACAAGGACATCAAGAAATCCGAACCCCTCTTTAATCTTTTCGAACATATGCTTTACATCTTCCGGATCGGACACGTCTCCCTGCAGAGTAAACGCTTTTCCGCCTGCCGCGATAATTTCATTTTTTACTGCTTCCGCCGCTGCTTCGCTCCCTGCATAATTAACTGCTACCGCATACCCCGCTTGACCGAGAGTGAGAGCGATCGCTCGGCCGATACCGCGGGAAGCGCCCGTAACCAATGCTGTTTTTTCCGATTTTTCCATTATCAGACTCCTTTCAATGCTTGTACGGTTTCGATAATCGTTTCTATATTTTCCGCGTGATAAGACACGATACTTTTATCTATCTTGCGCATAAACCCAGACAGGACGGTTCCCGGTCCGCATTCCACCATGGTGTCCATTCCGCCGGCAATAAGATTTCGCATCGACTCTTCCCATCTCACCGCATGAGCCGCCTGCTCCACCAAATGCGTACGGATATCTGCCGCTTTTGTTTCTGCCAGTGCATTTACATTAGCGATAACAGGAATTTCCGCATCTTTTATCTCAATCTTATCAAGCACCTTTTTCAGCTTCTGCGCCGCCGGTTCCATAAGCGAAGAATGGAAAGGCGCGCTTACATTCAACATGATTGCCCTCTTTGCGCCGGCTTCTTTCAAAGCAGCACAAGCCTTTTCCACCGCCCCGGCAGCCCCGGCGATAACCGTCTGTCCCGGACAATTAAAATTAACCGCCTGCACCGGCTGGCTTTCCGTAGAAACACCCGCACAGACTTCAGTGATACGATCCGGATCCAAGCCGATAACAGCCGCCATGCTTCCTTCACCAAGAGGTACCGCTTCCTGCATAAACTTGCCGCGAAGATTGACCGTATGGACCGCATCAGAAAAAGAGATTGAACCTGCCGCCACAAGGGCAGAATATTCACCGAGGCTGTGACCTGCCGCCACATCAGGTGTAACGCCTTCTTCTTTCAATACCTGCCAACAGCATACACTGGCCGTCAAAATAGCAGGCTGGGTAAATTCTGTTTTCATCAGTTCCGTATCCGGACCTTCAAACATCATTTTTGAAATGGAAAAGCCCAATGTGTCATCAGCTTCACGAATGATCTTTTTCACGGAATCATACTTTTCGTACAAATCATGAACCATTCCGACTTTCTGGGATCCCTGTCCTGGGAAAAAAAATGCTGTTTTCATTGTTTCACCTCATTACATAAACTATCTATTATGACTATTAAATCCAACGCATTACATCACAGCCCCAGGTAAGACCGGCACCGAATCCTGTAATCACGACGATATCGCCATGTTTTATTTTTCCGCTCCGCACCGCTTCATCAAGCGCAATCCCCACGGATGCCGCCGAAGTATTTCCATATCTTTCGACATTCACATACATATGGTCTTTGGGAATACCCACTTTTTTTGCAATAGACTGGATAATACGATTATTGGCCTGATGGGCAATGAACATATCTATTTCCTCTTTATCAACTCCCGCCTTTTCAAGTGCTGCCATAGTTGTATTTTCCATATGGCGGACAGCAGCTTTAAACACTTCGGGGCCTTCCATATGTATGTAAATACGATTCGAATCAATGGCGCGGTGCGTCACAGGTTCAGCCACACCGCTGGCTGGGATATTTAAAATACTTCCCATGCTCCCATCAGAACCTAAATCTGATGCCAGAAGGCCGAATCCTTCTTCCGCCGCCCCGATGACCGCCGCTCCGGCCCCGTCACCAAAAAGAATACAGGTGGAACGATCCTGCCAATTAACCAGGCGGGACAATATTTCCGCGCCCACCACCAAAATATATTTATAAAGTCCCGCTTTGACCATCGCGGCTGCTGTGGCGACTGCATAAATATAACCGGAGCAGCCCGCAGAAATATCCATGCCGCCCGCCCGTTTCATTCCCATCTTATCCTGCACAAGACAGGCAGTCGACGGTACCACATAATCCGGTGAAGCTGTCGCCACCATCACAAAATCTATATCCTCTGCAGTAAGACCGGCAGCTTCTAAAGCTTTCCAACCGGCTTTTACACACAAATCCGATGTATTTTCAGAGGCGGCTGCCAGGTGGCGGGTTTCCACACCTGTGCGGGTACGAATCCATTCATCCGTAGTATCTACCAACTTCTCAAGGTCAAAATTTGTCAGGAGTCTTTCCGGCGCATAGTGACCGGTTCCCAAAATTCCTGCCGAACTGCATACACTCATATAATTATTCCCCCAAAAGCTCAGTCTTCTTTCAAGCGGCCTTCTTCTTTTTCAATCTGCACCACCGCTTCTGCAATAACATCAACCACACGAGCTTCACAGAAGTCTTTTGCCATATGAATGGCATTCCTGATTGCCCAGGCTTGGGACGCGCCGTGGCAGATAATCAGCCCGCCTTTAATCCCCATCAAAGGCGCTCCGCCATATTCGGCATAATCCAGCCGCTTCACAAGATATTTTTTCAATGCCGGTTTCAGGAGAAAGGCCCCCAGCTTTGCCCGAAGACCGCCTTTTCCCACCGATTTTTTCAATAATGCGGAAAACAGGCTGGCAGCTCCTTCTCCAAATTTCAGTACTACATTTCCTGTAAAACCGTCAGTAACAATGACATCAAATTCACCGGACATGATATCACGTCCCTCCGCATTTCCCGCAAAAGGAACCACTTTCTGTCCGGACAGCCATTCATAAGCTTCCGTCACGACAGGACTGCCCTTTGTACTTTCTTCGCCGATATTCAGAAGTCCGATCCGCGGATTTTCGATATGCCACACTTTTTTCGCATAAACATATCCCATCAGAGCATTTTGTAAAAGTGTCTCCGGTTTCGGCTGCGCGCTGGCACCGGAGTCAATCAGAAATGTATATCCGTCTTTCCGATTCGGAATCGGAGTTAAAATGGCAGGACGTTCAATCCCATCGACACGTCCCATCCCTAAAAGTCCTGCCGTCACAGCAGCGCCTGTTGAACCGGGAGCGACAAGAGCACCGCACTCTCCGTTCTTAACAAGCTTTGCCCCCACAGACACGGATGCGTCTTTTTTCTTACGAAATGCCATCCCCGGATGTTCTCCCATCCCAATCACCTGTGATGCATGGCAGATTTCAATCAACGGTTCCTGATCAGCATGATTGTCTTTCAATACTTTCACAATTTGTTCCTTATCGCCGACCAGGACAACAGGAACATGAAAATCACGCACTGCCAGAACAGCGCCTTTGACTATTTCAAGAGGAGCGAAATCCCCCCCCATAGCATCTACTGCTATTTTATCCATGAAGCGCCTCCCCGCCTGTTTTTGATACTTCCATAATAAATTTGGCACGGAACACTTCCGCCGCTCTTTTAAAGAAGCTGATATAAATATATTTCCTGTTTACTTTCATCAGAGCGATTTTCCCCTTGAGAACAAGCTGTTCACCACTGCCGACAGGTTCTTTATACTTAATATTCCCCACCTGCACCGGCGTGAACACCTGTCCTGCTAAAGACTGCGCAAAATCTGCCGCAGCGGCATAAAGGCGATCTGCGGAAACCATACCGCTTCTGTCCGTCATTTCCTCTGTCGTATGAAACAGGGCGAGTCCCTTTTTCCCTTTCTCCATATCCAGAATCTGGAGTTCTTCATGAAATCCGGACGGATGTTCAGAAACTGCTTTTTCAATCCGTTTCCGCATCTGCGGTATTCCCAGCATCTGCCGGTCAAGCCTTATTGTCGCAGCAGAGACGGAAAACCGCTTTGCCAGATCCTCATCGGTAAAGCACGGATTCTGCCGGATCACATCAGTGATCGCTTCCCGCCGTTCTTCTTTCTCCCATTTACGTTTTCTGTTCATATTTATCACCTGCTGATAATACTATATCACAGCACTGCAACCATTATATAGTATCCTCGTTTCCCCCCTGTTGATTAATATGCTTTTCTATTAGTCCTGTAACAGGAATCTTTTAACCCAAGGATATAATAAAGAATCCTTTTATGAACAGGTGCTAACTTCATAACGCAATGAAACGCCCTCATCCCTGTCTTTCTTTACTGAAGATTTATTTTGTCATATTATCAAAAATAAATCAAGTTTTGTTTGAATAAATTATTTGACATAAAACCATTGACTTATCCATACTTTTGGACTACACTACAATCAAATAATTTCAATTTACACTCATTAAATAAAACGTTTATATAATTTTGTATTATAATCAAGAAGGAGAAGCGCTATGTCTTTACCGGCATTGCATATAGGTGAATTGACAGCCCGCATTCCCATCATCCAAGGCGGCATGGGTATCGGCATCAGCCTTTCCGGTCTTGCGGGAGCCGTCGCAAAAGAAGGCGGTATCGGTGTCATTTCCGCGGCACAGCCCGGTTTCGATGAACCTGATTTCAGAACAAACACGATTGCCGCTAACTGCAGGGCTCTTGCACGCCATCTGAAAAAAGCGCGTGAAACAGCGCCTGATGGAATTATCGGTGTGAATATCATGACAAAAGGATATAACTATGAAGTTTATGCCAAGTGTGCCGTAGAAAACGGAGCAGACATTATCTTTTCCGGTGCAGGCCTTCCCGCCGATCTCCCCGCATGTGTCGAAGGTTCGAACACCAAAATAGCACCCATTATCGGTTCACCCAAAGCGTGCCGCGTCCTGTTGAAATTATGGGACAGGCACCACCACACGACAGCAGATCTGGTTGTCATCGAAGGTCCGAAAGCGGGCGGCCATTTGGGCTACACCCGTGAAGAAGTAAAACTTCATGAAAACGACGGCTATGAAAAAGAAATTCTGGAAATTCTCGCGGTAGTTCACGAATTTGAAGAAAAGTACAATAAAAAAATCCCCGTCGTATTCGGCGGCGGTGTTTTTGATAAAGAAGATATCAGACATTATCTTTCTCTCGGTCTTTCCGGCGTGCAGATGGCAACACGTTTCGTAGCCACGAAAGAATGCGATGCGGCAGACGAATTTAAACAAATGTACGTCAAGGCAAAAAAGGAAGATGTGACAATCGTCCAAAGCCCGGTCCATATGCCGGGACGGGCGCTTCTCAACCCTTTTGTAAAACGGATCCGCAAACAGCGTGAAAACGTAAGAAACTGCTTCCACTGCCTTAAGACCTGCGATCCCCGCACAACGCCATATTGCATTACTATGGCGCTCATCAGGGCTGTCAAAGGAGATGTGGATAACGCACTCGTCTTCTGCGGCGCCAATGCCTACAAAATTAAGGACATCGTTTCCGTTCATGACCTGATGTGCGAACTTTCTACTTAACCCCCGAGGCAATACCGTTCTCCCATCAAACGACATTGCCTCTTTCCTGAAGACCTCCACCCCCATGGAGGTCTATTTTGTTTGCCGCATAAAAAAACGATACATCACTGTACCGTTTCTTCTTCACTGTTCATTCACAAACCATTGTTTTTTATTTCTTCAAATGATGACTTCCTCTTTCCGTAATTGGCACTCCTTTTTTACAAAGCGGACATTCTTCCGGGCGGTAAGCCGGCACTGTCAGACGGACAAGAGGAAATACCTTATCGGCAGGCACACCGTAATCCGCCTTTCCTCCGGAGCGATCTACAAAAAGACCGATGCCCGCAATTTCACCTTTTGCTTCATTTACCACGTCCACCACTTCACGGATAGAGCCGCCGGTAGTCACGATATCTTCCACAATGAGAACCTTTTCACCCGGTTCCACACGGAAGCCACGGCGAAGTGTCATTTTTCCGTTTTCTCTTTCTGTAAAAATAGAACGAGTCCCCAAAAGCCTCGCTGTCACCTGTGACAGGATAATGCCGCCCGTTGCCGGCCCGATGACTGTCTGCACCCCCTGATTTCTGAAATGGTCTGCAATCATTTCACAAAGTTTTTCCGTGTACTCAGGGTGCTGCAGTACATTGAACTTCTCTACATAAAGGGGGCTGTGCAGCCCGCTGGTCAGAAGAAAATGCCCCTCCAGAATGGCTTTTGTCTCTCTCAATAAAGATTCTGCGTCTTTTTTCATCATTTTTTATTCTCCCTGATTTCTTCTAAAATCATACGGACGGCTTTTTTCGGATCTTCCGCTTTTGTAATCGGCCGCCCGATCACAAGCCGCGTCGCACCGTTATTAAGCGCCACAGCGGGCGTGGCGATACGTTTCTGATCATCAGCACCCGCAAAGGCCGGACGGATTCCCGGCGTGACAATTTCAAAATCATTTCCACAAAGTTCCCGTATCCCTTTCGCTTCTTCCGGCGATGCCACTACACCGTCGACGCCGCACTCTTTTGCCAGTTTTGCCAGTCGGAACACTTGAGACTCAATCGGCAATAATCCGCCTGTCTCTTTCCAAACAGTTTCATCAAAACTGGTAAGCACGGTAACCGCCAGAATTTCTGGACGTCTCCCGTTATTCCGTCCCGCTTCATCGGCAGCTTGCACTGCGGCTTCCATCATGTCCCGACCACCGCCTGCGTGGATTGTGATCAGGTCAATCCCCAGCCCTGACACGGCAGAAATTCCATGGGCCACGGTGTTCGGGATATCATACATTTTTAAATCAAGAAAAACTTGCTTCCCGTTTTCATGAAGCCATTCCACGGTTTTACTTCCTTCTGCATAGTACAGTTCCATTCCTACCTTGTAGAACGAAACGAGTTCTCCCAGCTCCTCCACGATGGACTCCATCTTTTCAAAAGAATCTACATCCAGTGCCGCAATGATCCTGTCGTCTGCAGAACAGACCCTCTCCATATAATCCCTCTTTTCAAAAGCAGTTTTTTTAATTATATCAGTTTTATTAGGCAGGCGCATTAGAAAACACGGGTTTTCCCAAGTAAAAAAAGCCCCGAATTTATTTTCGAAGCCTTTTCTGTGTGACTGTCCGATTTTATATTACAATTTAATGATTTAATTTTTCTTCTCTGCCGGCTGTTCAGGATTTGCCGCGGCCGCTTCGCGAATCATATGGACCGTGACGGAATTTAATTCTACCGGTGTTTCCAATGCTTTCACTTCATGAAAGCCCACCTTCAGTCTTCCCGTATAGTAACCGATGACTTCATCTTTCGAATTTACTTTAACGGCGTAAATCGTTTTATCTTCGCCAAGCCCGACCAGCCGGAACTGCCCGGGCGGAGAAATAACGCGCCAGCCGCTGTCATCCCCGTCAAAAAGATACATAATGCCCCGCTGGCTGTCATCGTAGAAGAATTTATCTTCATCATAAAAAACGGCAATCTTACCGATATGGGATGTCTGCACATAGATGCGGCGGGTATCATAGTTTGCATCAGTACGATAAATACGATACAGTCTGTTTCCCACTTCCATTTTCATATACACCGCATTCGTCGCAGTCGAGTATGCCACATCCACAATTTTGGCGTTTCTCGGCAGATCCTTTATCGGCGCATCCGATTCATGGGTCGTTCCTTCCGGATTATACCTTGCCAAAGTCACATCCCAGCGTCCGCCCTTCCAATGAATGGGATACATGGCCATAAGCGCCAGATTACGGTCAGGCATCCATTCAAAGAAAGATACGCCCTGTCCTTTCAGATCCACTTTCTGCGGCGTGTTCAAACTGTCTGAATTATAAATCGTCACAGAATCAGCGGTAACATCAGCCATATAATGATAGTCATGGGAATAATAGGCTTTCCCCTTCACCGTAATTTTGCTGAATATCTTCCGTCCCGCCTTATCAAGAGCCTCCGTATTTTTATCTTTTACATCAGATACCCCGTAATCCGAGGAAGACAAAGGCGCAAAGAGTACCTGATCAAGATAAAGGTACCCGCCCGCCTGCAGCACCGTACCGATGACACAGCAGGAAACAAATGTAAGAAACTTCTTATTCATCAGTTCCCTCCTATTTCACGATAAATGCCGTCGGAATCATACGCTCTCCAAGAAGATCCGCCGGTTTGTTCACTACATTGCCGTTATAATACAAGGTCGTACTGGAACCGCCGTCCAGATTCGCCGCAATATACGCGCCTTTTTCATACATAATATTCTGCACATCCACCAAAGTGGCTCCGATACTGTACCCCGGCTGGCGGCCGTCAATAACAAGAAACATCATGGTTCCGTCTTTTTTCTGTCCGATCGCGGAACGCGGACTGATCCCCCAGCCGCCGTCACCGCTGCGGATAACCTTTTTGCCGTTCATGATAAGTGGCGGGCCGAAGGTCAATCCCTCTGTCACACCCAAATCATGAAGCTCCTTTTTATTATAGTTTCCGGCAATCAGGTTCCCTGAACGTGTCATTCCAACAAAATCGACCCGTTCTTTATCATCTACCTGCTGCCCGAGCAGATACTTTCCTTCATGAATGATAAACCCATAGGGCAGGCGGCCGGTTCCCGTACCATTGGGATCATAAAATCCCCCGCCGTTAATTGCAGCAACCGCATTATTCTTCTTTGCAATGCGGCTCGTCGTATCCCCTTTTTCCTGAATATCTTCAGCCGTTGCCACCTGTATCCGCTGCGGATTGGGAATTTCCAGAAGATAACCCACGAAACGGGTCGTTTCAATCTTCTGCAAAGACAGCGTGGAATCGGTACGCGGTTTAAAGGAAAGAACTTGCGTCTGTTCCGTCGTTTTGACTACACCCAATATTTCATTTAATTCCTCCTGGTTATACAGCCAGGTAATGTACTGGGGATGGCGGGAACGCATGATAGCGCCTACCACGGCACGCTTCAAATTTCCAAACGGTCCGAAAAGGACAATGATCGGAGAAGTAGCCGCAAAGAAAACCAGCGTAACTATGATAAACCGAAATATAAGGCTGTGAAATATTTTACTCATCATTTCTCCTGATTTTATAAAGGCGCATAGTTATCTTTCGTCAATCGTTCCATGAACCGCGCCAAAGAAACATTATTCCCAATGTATACGCGTTTCAGGTCATAAGGGTAACTTCCCACATGGACACGTCCGGCATCGGTAGTCACTGCCAGCTTGATTCCTGCCTTTTTGCAGATATCAATCACTTCGTCATCATAATCTCCATACGGATAAGCAAACCACAGATTATCAATTCCCAAATGATACTTGAGGGCTTTATTCGCGCCGATAATTTCGTTTTCCTTCTCTGCCCTCGTAGGCAGGTTATGCAGCTTGGGATGGCTCAAAGTATGGTTCGCAATGGTTACTGCCCCGCTGTCCGCCATTTCCTTCAGCTGTTCCCAGGTCATACGGTTGTAAGATTTACCCACATCATCAGTAATAAGAAATAAAGTCCAGGGATAACCGAATTCTTTCATCATGGGGTACACGATAGTATAGCTGTCCAGATACCCGTCATCAAAAGTAATACATACCGGCTTGGATGGAAGTTTTTCCCCTTTTGTCACATAATCATATAATTCCTGCATCGTAATGGGATGGTATCCATGGTCTTTCAGGTACTGCATCTGTATACGTAAATTATCCTCCGTCATGACGGCGGAATTATTTTTCATGTCCCCGATCATATGGTACATGAGAATGGAAACTCCTTCAGGCACGCTGTATTCTACATCAGCATCACGATGTACAATCGCTGTTCCCGGTTTGAAATTCGGATCTTTCACCTTAACGGGAGCAGCCTCTGCTATATTCACAGCATCTTCTTTCGGCACACCTGATTTCCACATGCCGCAGCCGCCAAGGAAAACCGCACCGCTGATTCCAAACAAAGCGGCAAATACCGCCGCGCTCTTTTTCCAATGAGACAAAAACATACTTTAACTCCTCGTAAGCACTTCGTCAAAATGACAATACATAATTTATTTTACTACAAAACAAACTTCATGTCATTTTTGGAAGACCATCGTAATCATCAGTGCCTCCTGGCTCCATCTATTTTTATGACCAACATTCAAGAATATATGTCCCGTGGTATAATAGGAAATATCCTCGGATAATCATCTCATGCATTACACATAAAGAAAGGAAACTTATGAAAAGAATTTTTTCTATACTTATCTTTTTTGTCAGTTTATTCCTGCTCGCTGTCCATCCGGCTTCGGCAGCACCCGCTTCCATCACGAATTTCCGATGGACGGCAAGAAACGACGGCGACCCGCCGTTTGTCCGTATCGCTATGGATTTGTCCCATGCAGTAAAAGCAGAAGCCGCTATTGATGAAGAAGGGAAGAATTTTCAACTGATTTTAAGAGATACTGCCAAGGGTTCCGCTCTCCATCAATATGAAATGGATGAACGGGCTATTGATTTCGCCACTGTCTCAGAAAAAAACGGCGACACCTATTTGGATGTCCTCATGACAAAACCGCAGAAGATGGAAAACATCCGCGTCTTTGCCTTACGCCCTGACGCAAAAGCAGGCAAACCCCATCGTCTCGTTGTAGATATCCCTATTATCGGTGCCAAAAAGAGTTACTATAAATCCGTAGATAAAGCGGAAAAGCGGAATGCCGCAAAAGCAGCAAAAGAAGAAATCACTTCTTCGACACCTGCCGCACAGGCACCTCCCATAAAGGACGTCCCTGTTTCCGCTGAGGCCAGACAGGCCCTGAAAGGAAAAATCATCTGTCTTGACCCCGGTCACGGCGGTACCGATGTAGGTGCCATCGGCCACTTGAATAATAAAGAGATTTATGAAAAAGACATCACGCTTCCGATCGCCCTCAACCTGCGCGATCTCCTGACTTCAGCAGGTGCGAAAGTCGTCATGACCCGTACCACCGATAGAGATGTCTACGGCCCTTACGCTTCCGATACGGCGGAATTGCAGGCGCGCTGCGATATTGCCAATGAAGCCCATGCCCATGTCTTCGTTTCCATTCACATCGATTCGATCTCCAATCCGCAGATTGACGGCGTTACGGCCTACTACTACGTAGGAAGCGATAAATCTCTCCTGCTGGCGCACATGCTCCACCAGGCGACGCTGAACAGTCTCTCCATTCCGGATCGGGGTGTCAGAGCAAACAACTTCTATGTCACCGCCCATACCACGATGCCCTCTGTTCTCATGGAAATGGGGTATATTTCCAATGAACACCGTCTGAAGATGCTGACTTCCAAGTGGGCACCCAAGAGTATTGCCAAGAGCCTTTTCAACGGCCTTGTAGATTATTTCGCCCAAACTGATTAAGGAGGATGCCATGAAAAAGATATATCTGCTCGGAGCGGCATTTCTTATTTCGCTCGGTATCACAGGCTGCACCCCGGCCACAACCACCACACCGCCGGCATCAAAACCGGCTTCTACCGTTGAGCAGCAGGAAAAAGAAGTATCTCTCACGATTTACCGTCCTACGGAAGATGCTATGTACCTTGTGCCGGTCACCGTGAAAATGAAACTAAAAGATGATCCTCCAAAAGCGGCACTGGCTGCCATGATTGCCGATGATCGTAAACAGAAATACCCGATCCTTCCGAAAGGGTTATCTGTCAATACCGTCAAGGTAAAAGACGGCATTGCCACCGTCGACTTTTCAAAAGAGCTTCTAAACATGGATAAGAGCACCACGACGGAAGAACTTTTCACCGCTATGACAGTAAACACGCTCACTGAATTTCCGGATATTAAAGAAGTAAAATTTCTGATGAACGGCAAAGCCATCACTCACCTTTCCGGTCACAGCGATATGACAAGAACTTTCAAACGGATGAATGACATCATAAAAAAATAATCAACTGAAAACGAGGATTCTCCATAAGAGAAGAATCCCCGTTTTTTATTGAAAATTTTCAACTCAATCATACCGCTGTTCTTTGATCCGCCGCGCCAAATCGCGCTTCGCCGCTTTCGCTGCCATGTCCTGCCGCTTGTCGTACAGCTTTTTCCCTGTGGCAAGACCTATTTCCACTTTAATTTTCCCATGGCGGAAATACATTTTCAGCGGCACCAGAGTATATCCCTTCGTCTTCAGGGTATTCTCTATTTTTAAGATTTCTTTTTTATGGAGAAGCAGTTTCCTTGTCCGAAGCGGGTCATGGTTGAAAATATTTCCCTGCTCATACGGGCTGATATGGGCATTCCAGAGAAATACTTCTCCTTTCTGCACACGGGCAAAACTGTCTCTTAAATTCACCCTGCCGGCACGGATGGATTTTACTTCCGTTCCGGTAAGTGCGATGCCGCATTCATAGGTTTCATGAATGAAATAATCATGATAGGCCTGGCGGTTTGCGGACACAGGCGGCGCATTTTTTTCTGCTGCCATTATTTCTTTTTCCCTTTACCTTTCTTTGCTTTCTTTTTTGTGCTCGATTTGGGACGGGATCCTTTTCTTACACGCTTTTCCAGATTAAGCGGTGATCGGATCTCCCCCATGATGAAATCCAGCTCCCGTTTTTCCTTATCCGCTTTGACAAGGGTCACACGCACCGGCATCCCCATAGTGTATTTCTTCCCGCCGCGCAGCCCTTTAACCGTCATGGTGTCTTCCTGATAAACGTATTCGTCATCATCCATGGAATCGATATGGACAAGTCCTTCCACTCCGTTATCCAGTCCGACAAATATGCCGAACCGGGTAAGCCCTGTAATATGGGCATCAAAAGGCTCTCCAACAAAAGGAACCATGTATTCCGTCATTTTCAGATCGGCTGTATCTCTTTCCGTTTCCACCGCATTCTGTTCCGTTTCGGAGCAATGCTCCACCGCGCGGAGAAGAAATTCCGTCTGCTTTTTCAGCTGTGATTTATTCAGCCTGTTCCGAAGAGCCTGGCGGATGAGCCGATGAACCATGAGATCAGGATAGCGGCGGATCGGCGACGTGAAATGGGTATAACAGGTGGACGCTATACCAAAATGCCCTTTGTTCTCCGTACTGTAACAGGCCTGCGGCAGAGATCGGAGTGTCATAACCTGTACGACGGCTTCGATCTCTTTTCCTTTCATGCTTTCCATAAGGCGCTGCATATCTTTCGACTCCGGTTCTTTCGGCAGTTTTTCCGCCACTCCGAAAATTGCCATCATCTTTTTTAAAGAAAGGAGCTTATCTCCGTCCGGATGGTCATGAATGCGATATACAGAAGTATGTCCCGTAGCTTCCAGGAAACGGGCGACCGTTTCATTGGCGGCAATCATGGCATCTTCAATCATCTTTTCCGCATCGCCGCGATTCCGTTTTTCAATGCGGAGCGGAGTGCCTTCCTCATCAAGAATCACTTTATATTCAGGGAAATCAAATTCCAGAGCACCTCTGTTTTCTCTGTTTTTACGGAGGATATCAGCACACGCTTTTAAATCCCGGAGCATAGGCAGGTATGGCTTCAAATCGTCAGACGCCACTCCCGTTTCAAAGGCCTGATTTATCTCCGGATAGTTGCAGCGCCGCGCCACGCGAACCATGGAAGGCGTAATCTTTTCCGCTGCTACCTTCCCGTCAGGCGCCACATCCATAATGCAGGACATGGCATAACGGTCTTCATCATGATTCAGACTGCACAAATCGTTGGAGAGCTGGAAAGGCAGCATAGGTATAACACGGTCTGCCAGGTAGACGGATGTCCCGCGGCGATATGCCTCATCATCAATTAAACTTCCTTTCCTCACATACCGGCTTACATCGGCAATATGAACCCCCAGTTGATAATGGCCATTTTCTTTTTTCACACAGTAAACAGCGTCATCCAGATCTTTCGCATCAGGGCCGTCAATAGTCACGATGGGAAGGCTGCGGAAATCCTCCACTCCTTTTTCCTGTTTTATTTCCTTGGAAAGGGCATCGGCTTCCGCCATGAGTGCTTTGGAAAACACATGGGGCAGCCGGTGCTGGGCGATAATGATGTCGATATCAATCCCTTTATCGCCCTTATAGCCGATAAGCTCCGTCACTTTCCCCTCGGCATTTGCCCGCGCCCCGGGCCATCTGGTCACTTCCACAATCACTCGGGCACCGGTGACAGCTTCCAGTTCCTCTCCCCGTGGTATTTCAATCACCATATCGATCTTTTCGTCAATCGGTATGGCTTTTCCTCCAAAGGATGTCATCTCATAAGTGCAGACAAAAGTATTTTCCGCTCTTTCAATGATGCGGAGGACTTCCCCTTCCGTATTGTGACGCCCCGTTTCTCCTTTTTTTATACGCACTTCCACGATATCATTATTGACCGCATTCAGATGATCACGGTCAGCAATGTACACATCTTCATGATCCTCATCCGTGATCAGGAATCCGAAACGCGGTCCGTAAGATTTGTAGACCCCCTGCAGAACCATGCCGGGACGATATGATAATTTCTCCTTATCTCCCATTTCCTGTCTCCTTCAATAAAAAAGGCTTGCCTCGTGCAAGCCCCAAAATCCTCATTAAAACGTATTCATATACCGCCCGAGCACAAGACAAAGCACGGCGAATAGAATACCGAGCACAACGGTAAATTTCGAAAGGACAGCATCTTTACCGCGGGATTTCCCCCCCATCATCCCTTCCGCGCCGCCGCCAATCGCACTTCCCATACCGGGCTGTTTGGATTCCTGGGCCACAACCACGATGATCAAAAACAAAGCCACTACCATCGTTATTCCAATCAAAGCGTATTTCACAGTACTTCCTCCTATGCATCATAAAAGATACAGTAAATTTTATGTGGATAATATCAAGAATTAGTATATAACACAGCCGCTTTCAGGTCAACTTTTCTCATAAAGCACCTCTGTCACACTACTTTCTTCTTAACCTTTCCAGCTTATCCTGCACGGATGAAGGAATGTGCCTTCCGATCTCACTCCGTGGATTCGCCATATTATTCCGGCGCATAAAAATCGTCTGCACTTTCTTATCTTCATTCCACGACCGCACCAGGTCGGAAACCGCCATACGGTAAGCGCCGTTCCCCAGCACCTGGTTCTGTTCCGCCCCATCCGATGTCACAACGAAAATAGAGCGGTACTCATCCCGCCTTTTATATGATTCCATTTCAATATAACTGTCCGCCGTCATTTTCGATGGTGTGTACACCACATGGAAAAAGGGGGAAACCGTTTCCACTTTCGCTTTTAAAGAACGGCTATTCCCGTCAAAAACGACAATCACCTCCACGTCGTTATGAGCCCCATAGTCCTGCATAAGATCTACCAGCTTTTTGCGGCTCGACTCCAAATCGGTCCGGGGAAACTCTTCGGGAAGCCAAAAGATAACATTATATCCATCAATCAAGTATAAATCTTTCATCTCAATTCCTCTGCCGGACTGCCTCATACATGAGAAGCGCTGCGGCAACAGATACATTCAGAGATGACACTTTGCCTCTCATCGGAATACGTACACAGAAATCACACATTCTTTTGGTGAGAGAACTTATGCCTTTTCCTTCCGCTCCCATAACGATAACCAGAGGACCTTTCAAATCCGCCTGATACAGATCACCGCCGTCCATATCAGCGCCGACTGCCCAAAAGCCCCGTTCTTTCAGTTTCTCCAGTGTCTGCCGGATATTTCCGATCTGACAGACCGGAAGATAAGCAAAAGCACCTGCCGCCGTCTTCATGGCGGCCGCCGTCACCGGTGAACTCCTATGCCTGGGAAGCAGTACCGCCGCTGCCCCCGCACATTCCGCCGTGCGGACAATCGCACCTATATTTCTTACATCTTCCACACCGTCAAGAAGAATGAGCAGGGGATCCTTTCTTCCACAAGACGAAAGCACCTCTTCCAAATCAGCATATACATAAGGCTTCAAAGACGCGGCTACTCCCTGATTCCGGACACCTTCTGTCAAACGGTCAAGCGCCCCTTCCTCCGCCTCAATAACGGAGATGCCGAAACGTTCCGCTTCTTCCGCCAGCGCTAAAAGGCGGCTGTCCTTTTTCCCCGATTTTATGAAAACTTTTTTTACCTGCCCTGCACGCAGAGATTCCAGTACGCTGTTCCGGCCGCCGATAAAACAGGTTTCCTCTTCCTTTCTCCTGCCCCCAGAAGAAAATCCCCTTTCCCCACGTATGGATTGGTCTCCGCTCCTTCTTTTCTCATGCGGATCGCATTTCCGTTCCTTTTTATCAGGGGAAACCCTTCTGTTATTCATCGTGAAACTCCCTTGCCAAATAAGAAAGCCCGCGTCCCATAAGGAAATCAAGCCTTTCTTTCTGCCGTGACAGATAGAGATACCCCAGGAGCCCTTCAAATGCCGTAGACTCCCTGTATTCCTCTACTGTAGCGCTTTTCGGCACTGTAGAATGGGTATTCCTTGCCCTTTTGCAGACTTTTAATTCTCTGTCGGAAAGCAATTCTTTTATCTCAAAAAGGATACGGCTCTGCTGACGGGCGGACACCATCTCCGATGCCAGGCTGTTTAATATCTGCACATTGTAAATCCCTGTATCGATCAGCGCTTTTCTGACAAAAAAGGACCAGCATACATCACCGATATACGCCAGTGTCAGCGCATCCATGGCAAAAATATCCTGTTCACCCAATTCAGGGGATCCTCTCCCCAGTTTTTGCGCCATTTGCTTTTTCAGAAAAAGAACCCTTTTAAACTCCACGTCTCTTCCACCTTGCGCCGGTCGGCGTATCTTCGATCACGATACCTGCGGCATCCAGCCTGTCACGGATTTCATCGGCAATTTTGTACATCTTTTCTTTTCTCGCCGTCTGGCGGACTGCCAGAATGACATCCATCAGATCATTATAAGATTTGTCATCCGGAGAATCCGTCTTTTCCCATACCTCTTCAAGAATTCCCAAGATGTCCATAATCGTTTTCAAAGCGGTATGCGCCTTTTCTACCGCTTCATGATCCACACTGAGGCCGCCGTCTACCGCAGTCCCGTAAATATTGATTGCTTTCGCCAGGTCAAACATGGCGCCGGTGGCAAGTCCCGTATTGAAATCATCATCCATCGCTTCATGGAAGGCCTTCAGCGACTCTTCCGCCGCTTTTTCAAGAGAACGGGATGCATCTGTTTTTTCAGCACCTTCTTTAGCTGCCAATTCTTTCAGCCGTCCGATGACCCCTGACAGACGTTCCATATTCTTCTCCGCTTCGTCCAGACGGTCACGGGAATAATCCAGCGGATTTCTGTACTGGACAGACAACAGGAAATAACGGAGCGCGTCGCCGGAATATTCTTCCAGCACGTCCTTCGCCAGGAAGAAATTATTCAAGGACTTGCTCATCTTTTCCGAGTTAATCGTAATAAATCCGTTATGCAGCCAGTAATTGACAAACTTGCACCCCGTGCATCCTTCCGACTGGGCGATTTCATTTTCATGATGCGGGAAAATCAGATCGCTGCCGCCGCCATGGAAATCAAAAGTCTTTCCCAGATAATGGACAGACATGGCGGAGCATTCAATGTGCCAGCCGGGACGTCCCTTTCCCCAGGGACTTTCCCAGAACGGTTCACCCGGTTTGGCCCCCTTCCAGAGAGCAAAATCGCCGGGATTGCGTTTTCCCTCATTGACCTCAATACGTGCGCCTGCCAGCATGTCATCAATCTTACGTCCGGATAACGCCCCGTAATGCTCAAAAGTGGAAATATCATAATAAACATCATTTCCTAATACATAGGCATGGCCTTTATCAATCAGCCCCTGCACCATGTCAATGATATCCTGCATATGATCAGACACACGGGGATACACATCCGCCCGCCGCACATGCATGGCGTCCATCACTTGGAAATAAGCATCAATATACCTGTCAGAAATCGTTTTCCAGTCAGACCCCTCGGCATTTGCCTTATTGATAATCTTATCGTCCACATCAGTAAAATTCTGCACAAACTCCACTTTATAGCCGATATGCTTCAGATAGCGGCAGATCACATCCCAGGTCACCGCCGGACGGGCATTCCCGATATGGGGGTGATTGTACGGTGTGACGCCGCAGACATAAATCTTAACTTCCCCCGGTACCAACGGCCGGAATACCGTTTTCTCTCCTGTCAGCGTATTATACACCTTGATTTCTTCCATCTTCATTCCTCCAAATCTCATTCACTCATACAAATCAAAAGACCGCCGCCTCACAGAGACGGTGGCCCGCAATTCCACTCTGCCGGCTGAAAAGCCGTCCATACATTAACGCACATTCACGGAAGAAGATACAAGAATCCGATTCCTTCCCCTCTCCAGCTCACAAATGCATTTCCTCAAACTCATGACAGACGGCTCCCATCGCCCCGCCCTCTCTTCAGACATGAAGTAAGAATACTTCTTTTGCTCATCGCCTTTACATTCAATTGGAAAGCACAAACAGCTGACCTGGTTTTTGACCCCACACCCGCCTGCTGGAGCGTTCGCTACCCGGCACTTGCCTCTCACTATTAACCCTCTCGATTTCCTCGGCAGGACTTACTTCTAAGCCGCACCATGCTCAGTATTCCTTTAAACACCTTACGTGGATCGCTTTGCCTGCGACTGGCATCGACTTTCAACCACAGACCTGTTAATGCTTATGTATCATTATAGAAGTTTTTATATAGACAGTCAATATTGATTTTTATCAATCAGTGTGCCGGCTGCAGATAAAAGAAATATTTCCTGTACCCTCTTTTTTACAAAAGAAAACCGCTCCGAAGAGCGGCCTCCCATTCACTTTATTACCTTGCGCCTTTTTGCTCCTTTTCATAAACGATTTTAATCGTTCCCCTGCGTTTTGCGTCAAATTGGACTCGTCCCGGTTCCGTCCGCACAAAACGATACGTTGTGATATTGCGGATATAATCATTTCCATTGACATAATCACCGGATACGCCCTTGATTGTCTGTGTCGCATAAATATCGCGTCCGTGAATATCCACATATTTTATATACACATAAGCATCCTCCACCTTTTGGGCGGCAGGATGAGACCGGGGACCGTCCCAAACAGCAGCTTCCGACGGAAAAATAAAGAAAGGTGCAGCAGCTGCTATAACCCAGATTATCCACATTCTCAGCGTCCTGTTCATAAAATTACCTCCTTCACTCTTCTGCTAAAATGCAATATAAAATAATAAAATGTATTCCTCATCCTCATTTTATCATACATTTAGTGAAAATCAATTTTCTGCGAATCTTACGAGTAGTAACATCACAACTGTTTTTTGCTGTCAAATTAAACCATTTCCGTATCTGAAATAATTACGGACATCACTGATCAGGAATGTATTCTTTCCATTTGCCATTTTCAAGAATTTCCAATTTCCCCCACTGAGGTTCACCGATATCACGTCCCTTTACTCTTATCGGTAAAAAAGCATCGTGCTGGCAATAAGGCAGCGGATCATCTATAGGAATCCAGCCTTTTTCATTCACAAGATCATTCCAATCCTCATAGACATCTTCAACCGTTTTATACCAATAGTCAAATGAACATTGAACGGCATCCTTTGGGCAATACATAAACAGATATACTCCATCTTTTTTTCGTCTGATATAGCATGATTTTATATATGTAATCTTTTTTGTTTGTTTTTATCGGTTCTTTTAAGTATGCATATCTTCTCATTTTTTCCCTACTACCATTTTACTGATGAGCTTTCATGCTCCCACCGCTCTGAAATCCGGCAATCCATTTCGGATAAAGAATGTAGATGATTATATCCACCCCGCTTGTCAAAATGAAGTAAAACAGTTCCATAATCTGTCAGACATTTTTATCCTATGCTCCATAATTTTGAAATATATTAATTATCTTCTGCCATCTCCTGTTTATTCACGCTTCTGCCTTCAATACCATTTGATCACTCAGCATATTTACCGAAATCGGCAAACAATGCTTTTGCAAAACCTCTAAGATATGTCTGATCTACTTCATTTTCAAATATCAGTTCATGTCCGTATCCAATACCCTTTTTATTATGAATATAGCCTTTAATGCGAATATGTCCGCCTGTCACAGCCGTAAATTCTAAAAAGCAGTGCATACTATATGGTTCTTCCAGTCTTACCGATCCGCTCAGGGTCTCATAAAGCTTATTCAAATTCACCGCGAAATCAGATAAAGCAATGTCATCAATATCCATAATAGAATCCGCAGAAAAACCTAAACTTGACACTTTAACCTGAAGACTATTCGCCTTGGGGTACGGAAAATTATCCTGATGAATTCCAGGCAGCAACTCTAACGAAAAATTTTCAGTTTCCAGCTTGTACATATGACCTCCAAAACAAAAATATTATGTCATCCTCATCTGTGAACTTTTTCACAATATATTATCCATGCGCACTATAAATTTATATAACAGAAAGAATGATCTTTAATATACTTTTGTACTTTCTGACTAAGCATCTTGCCCTTACAAACTTTTAGAAATTCTGAATGACAACTTCCTATTTCACTTTATCGTATCCATCTTATTACCGTCAATATCAATAAACGTCCCACGATCTGACGAGCTCGATCAAGTCCGGTTTTCCGAAGACATCATATCCACAAAATCCTCACCGCAAAAGCAGAAAGCTTTCTGAACGATTTAAAACCTGAGCGTATATAAAATAAGCACATAGCTGAAAGGTTTTGCAATCTTAAAGTTATGTGCTTTGTTTTATATAATATTCAATTATCTATTATCTGTGCAAACTATCTATTATCTGTGCAAACCGGATTATATTAGTCCCTCCGCCTTCAAACGAATGGCATAAAATTCCTGAAATGTATCCGGTTCTTCTGCTATCGTTTCTTTCATTAAAGCTAACCTTCTTTTACCAACCCGCCTATCTAATACAGCAAATATCCGTACGATTAAATTTTCACTCTTCAAACTCATTTCGATACCTTGCTGATCAAATTCTGCAAAGGCATTATAAAAACAACGCTGATCAAATATGCCCAACCGTAAGGCTGTATCATCCATAAACGCAAATTCCTCTTTCATGCGTTTTTCATATTTTTCATCTTTGGGAAATAAATCTGCTTTTATCCAATTATTGTAATAACATCCTTTGATAATTTCTTTTCCATCATACCTTATTGCCGCCCGTCCCTCATGATCGGGACTTCTGCTATATGATGTCGCATAATACTGAATATGCCCCCGCAGACTTGGGGCTAAATATTCTGTTTCCAGCTTTTTTCTTATACCGCTCCAGCTTGACATTCTCTCTTCTCCAAAAATTTATCGAGCACTATTTTCTACAAAAACATCTCTGCAAGATGATGGAATACCTTCCAAACAATTTATATGACAGGAGTTTTTGTCCTGTAAAATCTCTAAATAGGTATTCTCAACCTTTTTGTCACAGAAACACATTGGTTACCGTCATTCCCACTCTTCCTATAAAGTCTGCTGCCCATTATATAATTTGACTTATAAGTCGTTGGAAAAGAAAACGTTTATAAAAACAGTCGCATAATCCACTACTTATCCTTATGGTTCTACAAAAAAATCCTTATAAACGCTGGATATTTCTTTTAGTTTTCCACTGATTAAAGGACCTAAATATTTAAAAATCCCATCAACTAACTCGTCTCCGGCTCTCCCCACTATTCTCCCACTTAATTTTTTAAGAATGGAAGAGAGTATTCCCTTAAATCCCAATTCTTCTCTTGCACCACATTTAACTAATGCTTCCGTTATTTTCTTTCGTGATTCATTCGGAATCATATCTTCAAATATGGTGATATAAGCTTCCTCTGATAATTTAATCAATTCAGCGGAAAAGGAACCATCTGTAATATATCCCAATCTTTTAAGTTTCCACCTCAAATGATCTGATAATAATGGATTACTAATTTCAATTGCAATTTTATCATTTTCCTTAAAGAAAATAGGGATAGACAGTAACTCCCTTAATTCTTTATTCAGCATTTCTTCTGATGAGTTACGCATTTTCGCTTCATATAACAGATTTCTTGCCTTTGCTCTGGTCACTTTCAAATTGGATACAATGTCATATAAATCAGGATCTTTCTCTATAATCTTTAAATCTTGCAGCTTCATAAAAAGCAATATATCAAAATCCCTTTTAGACATAGACCCATATGCAGGGTTCATGTAGGCAGTGATTAATTCTTTAAAAACTCTTTTCACTTCCTTGCCATCAACGCCATCAATTCGATCTACAAACATCATATCCCCCCTCTGTCATTTAATATAAAGCCCATTCAAATACATTTCTTAGCAGTTCTATGAAAACAGTTCATCTGCTTCATGCTCAGCAGAATTAAAAACTCTGTAATATTTTCAGAGATATATCTATATGATTTATCCAATTCACCCGATAAACCGGGATTTATCTATACTCCTTCAGCAAATAGTGACCATTACATTACCATTCACTTCTAATATTTTCTTGTAGAAGTCTTTCAGATTTTGAAAGTAATCCATTAGTTCTTCTTTTATTTCATCCGTTTCTTCTTCATAATTCCAAATGTCCGGATATATATTTGCTTTTTTGCATTCTTTCATACTGAAATTTTCCATAGCTTTTTCTATATCAAAATGATCAAGAGCAAAAACTATATCTTTAACCCTCGACTTTTCTGTATAAGATATAAACTCTTCCACACCTTCAATAGAAGACACACCTACAACCGCTTCGCTAAAAGGGTTGTTTTTTATAGGCTCACTGCTGCTTGCTCCTGTAAGCACGAAATGAAGTGCATCCCACATCTTATCTAAATCAAGGAGTATTTCTACATCCCCATTCTGCTCTTCTGTCTCCTCAAAAGTTTCATTTTCTTCTGAATAGAAGGCTTTAAGCTCCTTTAAGTTTTTATCACTTAAATATTTATAATTTGCTATTATTCCCATTTTTACTCCCTTCCATATACTGTGATTTGTTTTCTGTTTTTTATGATTATCGACAAATTTTATGGGCTGAACAAATATACCGCCACCCCCTCGACATGGAGCAGCTCTATATCTCTTCCCAACCTCCTGCCTGCACATCATATTTTGCAAACTCACCGGTATCCGTAAATTCAGATGCTGTCATCCCCACTTCAAAAATACAATCAAAGTCATTTGAAGTTGAAAAATATAATGCCCTGTCTGTCAGGAACGCTTCTCCAAAATCAGCATGTTCAAATCTTTTCCCGTCGCTGTTATTCCCTACCGGTTTATACTGATATTTCAATAAACGGTTTTCCAATGCTGACTGCTGCTCCGGTGTGAATCTTTCCAGATTCGCCTCCTTTTCAAAGAAATCGGGTTGTGCTGACTGCTGTTCTTTCTGTTTTGTTTTAACAGAGAACAAAGAAATTGTGTAACTCATTTATGATCTTCCTCCTTATAAATATTATAAATTTACCTATTATTTCTACAAAAGCCTCCCACCAAAATGATGGAAGGCTTTTTAAATAATTTATCACCTTATTTTTCTTCGGTCAATGAGTGCAACTCCGTAAACTCGCTCAATTCAACAACTCCCTTTTAGACCTACTGGTGTTAGTATAAATTAGTGGACACATAAAATTGCGGCTTTTATGCCACACTCCCCGCATGCACTTCATCCGGGGTCTGATAGCCAAGGCTACTATGCTTTCTCCTGTGATTGTACCATGACTCAATATATTCGAAGATACTCTGATAGGCATCTTTTGAATCCTTATACGTTTTACAATACACTTCTTCCTTTTTTAACAAAGAATGAAATGATTCAATACAAGCATTATCGTAAGGACAACCTTTTCGACTGAATGAATGCCGTATTTTATGATTTGTAAGATATCGTTCAAATAATTCACTTGTATACTGCGTCCCTAAATCGCTTTGAATAATGATTCCTTCCGTATCAGAAACATTCATACAAGCATTACGCACAGCCTTTACTGCAAGTTCAGCAGTCATTGATGTATCATAAGCCCACCCGATAATCCTGCGACTATATAAATCCATTACTGATGCCAGATATGTCCAACCGTCTTTTTGTGTGAATATGTAGGTAATATCTGTACACCATTTTTGGTTAATGCCGGTCGCTGTAAAATCCTGATTTAATATATTTTCTTTTTCATCGACATGGACACTGTTTGAGACATAACGGTATTTCTTGATGACGATAGAACGAATCCCCATAGCAGCCATTCTTCGCTGCACACGTTTCAAACTGACATGCCAGCCTCTGTCATGAAGGTCATCACAAATCTTTGGTGCTCCGTAACGGCAATTTGTATCGTAATAGATTGCCAAAATATCTGCATCTAACTTTTGATTTTCAATTTCCCGATTAGAAGGAACATGGTGAATACATTTATAAAAGGTGCTGCGATTCATATTGAGTACCTTACACATAAGTTTGATGGGATACTTATTTTGATATGCTGTTATGAAAGTAATGATTGCGGTTATTGTTCTTTGGCGAATATGGCTGTAGCTTTTTTTAATATTTCATTTTCCAGTTTAAGTTCATGTGTTTTCTTTTGGAGTTTTTGATATTCCTTCATAGAAATAGTTTGCTTCTCATTTACTTGAAGAGTAGGAGCATAGATCTTCTTCCATTTGTAAATTGTTTGCTCGACTAAGCCATATTCATTTGCGAGCGCTTTAACTGATTTTCCGGAAAGGTGTAAGTTTACAATCTGTTTCTTAAATTCCTCAGAATACCTTTTGTTGTTATGCACCATTTGCAACACATCCTTTCTTATACAAAAGTTTAACGTGTCGCATTTTATGTGTCCACTAATTTATACTAACACCAAGATGAGTAATCTATAAAGCGTGTTACTTCATCACCATTTTCTATAATATTTCCGCTTTCCCAAAAAAGGTCATACCTTGTTAACGAGCTAAATCCCATAATATCTCCTTTTTATTTTTATACTTTACAACTACACCCATCTATCTTTCATATACTATTTATATTAAATTACCATCCTGGAATTTCTAAAATGTATTAACAAATTTATTTATCATTTCCAAATCAACCCAAATTTAAAATTTTGTATATTAAAACATTTTACTAGATGTATATCTAATATTCATTTTACTCTAGTTTTTCATATACATTACCTGGATAGTAATATGCCCCAATTTTGCCTGCATTTTTAAGTGAAGAATAACTATCTGGCCAATGTTCTAGTGCGTACTGAATTATTCGCTTTTCAAAAGGAATAAATATTGATAACTCTCCATCTAATGACGCTGGACATAAATTATCTTTAGATTTACTTCCATTTAAATTCACAGCTATTATTGGCAATCCTAGTCTTATTGCTGTTTCTATTTCCCACTTTACAAATTTTGTTAGATATCGTGTACTTTTCCCAATTAGTAAAACAAAAACCTTAGAGTTATCCATCCTAATCCTCAATTGCTTTTTAATAGATTCTTCTTGGCTAGAATCTCTCGCTGTATTGATATCATGAGCATCATAAAAATTAAATGCTGATCCATCAGTTTTTTTCCACGCTCTCATTAACCAGTAATATTTGATATCATTGTCTCCATCAAATGCGACATAGGTTTTGTTTCTGTATGACATTATTTTTCCAACTCCTTTAACTTAAAAATATTTATTTTATTAATTTTTTTCTCGTCAATAATAATTGATAATTTTGCTGGATACTTAAATTTTATTTTGCTTATTTTAAACGTCCAAATCATTATATTTAATAATTCATTATCATCAATATCCTCAAATCCGCCCTTGAACCTAGTTATTCCTGAACCAAATATAGGCACTGAAACAGGGCGTTGTGCGTAAATTCTATTTATTTCATTCCAAAAACACACTAAAAACTGGATGTAATCATGTATTGTTAAATATGCCTTATTACTTTTATCAAATTTTGAAAATGCTACCAATACGTATTCTTCAATTAATATAGAACTGCCTAATTTATATTTTATTGCTTTACCATTTCTTTCTACATTTGATTCAGTAATATTTTCTTTTAGGCAAATATCTTCTTTAATAAGGTTATCCAGAAGATTTGTGTTTTCACAATATTTTTTAATATATTGCCCATTTAAAGATCTTTCTGCAATAATTACATTATCAACCTTCGTATCAAAGTACTCATTGAATGGAATTACTTTTAAACCTTCTTGTTTAAATAAATCTCCTGATAGAACATGAACATCTGAACCATCTATATTTAATTTAATTTTTGTCCTCTTGTTCGCATATATCCAAATAAAAATATATACTAATACAAGAACACCTAAAAACACAAAACCCATGCAAATTTTACATTCTTTTGGGATTTCAACGAAGATAAAAAACAATGAAAACACCGTAGAAATTGCAGTTATTATTTTATAATAAAATTCTCTCACAATTTTATCAAAAAAAGGCACTTTTGTAGCCATTGCATGTCACTCACTTCTCTAAAAATTATATTTATAAATCTACTAATATTTTGCAAAAAATTTGTTAAGTTTAACCAATCTATAAGATGTCATCATTCTTCTTGTCCTTATGAATATTCCACTTTATTATTAAAAGGAGCATTACAAATTTAGCCTATCACTGCAAATACAATATTTTTTATTTCTTTCAAACCCATTGTAGTGATGATATCTAATTATACTTTTTAAAATTTTCAGCTTGTTCTAATACTTCTTTATAAACTTCATCTAATGTGACCGGCGGATATCCAAATTCGTCCAGTAGCAAAATCAAATCAACTTGTAAGTTTGCTTTGATATCTTCACGTGTCGACCAATCAGTATAGCGTGACTTATCATCCACTATCTTCTTTATCCTTTTAGAAAGTTCAATCATTTTTTCATCAGGATATTCAAATTCAAATTTCTTTGAGACTGCTTTTAGGATATCATAAAATGCCTTTTCTTCATAATCGATTCCCATTTTTTTGAATGAATCTTTTTCTTGTTTGAGTTCTTCTAATAGCTGTGCAAGTTTTTCCGCCACATCATCAAGAACTTCATTTGCATAAGCCTCATCACGTCTACGATTGTTATACTCATCTACTACACGCTTAAGTCTTTCTGCAAATTCAACTCCCATAATCTTATTGACCTTCTTAAATTCATCAATCGCCTGTGAAAGTAATCTTTGCAATATCTTTATTTTCGTATTGGGTAGCTGTATCGCATTGATTTTGTCCATGTATTCATTACTAAAAATGTCCAAAGAAATATGCTTTCCGGTTTCAAAAAGCTCCTCAATACCGTCAGATTGAATTGCACCTTCAAGCATTTCTCTTACACGGGCATTCATCTGCGCTATATCCGGTGCGTCGCCCTTTGTAAGTTTGAACAGGATTGAGCGAACAGCACAGTAGAAATGAATATAGTCTTTTTCTCTGTCTGTAAACTTATCGCTTGAACTACAAAGATTAAATGCCTGCTTCATTCTTTTAACAGCAGCCATAAATCTTGTTTCCAGTTCTTCTGATAACTGAACAAACTCAACCGCACGATTTAAGCACGCCAGTTGCTCGGTAGGAGAGCCATTGAAAAAGTCGGTGCTATTGAAGTTATGGAACATCTGAGAAAGAACATCCAATTGGTCTTTAACTATTGTAATAGACTGTTCTACACCCTCAAATTCTTCACTTTCAAAATTGGTATATTTTTTCAATGCCATATTCATATTTTTCTTAATGCCGATATAATCAACAATAAGTCCCTTGTCCTTACCTTCACACACACGATTAACACGGGAAATGGTCTGAATAAGCGTATGCTGTTGAATTGGCTTGTCTATATAAATCGTATCAAGTTCAGGTACGTCAAAACCGGTAAGCCACATATCGACTACAATGGCAATCTTGAAATTGGACTTAGGATTCTTGAATTGGCGGTCAAACTCTTTTCTGTCTTCTTTTGTCCCCAGCATATCAAACAAGTCTTGCTCATCATCCTTGTTACGAGTCATAACCATTTTGATTTTCTCTATCGGCTTCAAATCTTTTTTGTCCTGATCGCTGAGTTCAACACCTTCAGCCGACGCTTTCTTTTCTGCCCATTCAGGACGAAGTTCCACGATAATTTTATAAAGGTCATAAGCAATATATCTGTTCATACATACAAACATCACTTTGCCTGCAACTGTTGCACCTTCGGCAACTCTATTTTCATAATGATTGATAAAGTCCTGAACAACTGCACGAAGTCTGTCCGGGTCGCCAATAATCGCTTCCATATTGGAAACAGCTTTCTGACTTTCTTCTATTTGATGTTCATTTGTTCCGGCACGCTCACATTCCTCATAGTATTTTTCAATTTCTCTTACTTTATTCTGGTCAAGTGTAACTCTTGCTGCTCTGCCATCATAAACAAGATTTACCGTAATACCGTCACGAACGGATTCTGACATTGTATATGCGTCAACAACCCCTCCAAATACTTCAATAGTTCCGTCAACCGGTGTGCCGGTAAATCCAACATATGTGGCATTTGGAAGTGAGTCGTGCAGATACTTAGCAAATCCATATTTCTTTTCCACACCTTTATCTGTAATACGAACCTTTTGGTCAAGGTTTATCTGGCTTCTGTGTGCTTCATCGGAAATACAAATAACATTTGTTCTATCTGTTAGAAGCTGTAAATCTTCTGTGAATTTCTGAATTGTAGTAAGGTATACACCGCCGCTTTCTCTTCCTTGCAATTCTTCTCTTAGCTTTTCACGAGATTCAATGCTTACGACTGTTTCATCTCCGATATATTTCTTTGATGATACAAACTGCTTTGAAAGCTGATCGTCTAAATCTGTTCTGTCTGTAATAATCAATATTGTAGGGGAATGGAAGTCCTGACTTTTCATCAACATTCGACTTAAGAAAAGCATTGTGTAACTCTTTCCGCAACCAGTAGCACCGAAGTAAGTACCACCTTTTCCGTCGCCATCAGGACGCATATGTCTTTTGATATTGTCATATAGTTTTGTTGCCGCAAAATATTGAGGATAACGGCATACAATTTTCAAGTCCTTATTTGAATTATCCGGGAAGTATATGAAATCTTTTATTACTGCAAGCAGACGATCTTTTCTAAACAGTCCTTTCATCATCGTGACAAGAGAGTTAATTCCGTCAAGTTCCTTATCTTCGGAGTTGACCTTTCTCCACGCATAGAAGAAATTATACGGACTGAAAAACGAACCGTATTTATTATTAGCACCGTCACTGATAACAATAAACGCATTATACTTAAACAACTCAGGAATATCTCTGCGATAACGGACAGTAAGCTGCTTATACGCATCCATTATCGTTGTATTTTCTTTTACCGCACTCTTAAATTCAAGAACAACAACAGGAATACCGTTTGCGAACACAATGCCATCCGGAATACGTAACTGATTATTAACGCCTTCTATTTCAAACTGATTGACCGCTTTGAAGATATTGTTTTCGGGAGTGTCGAAATCAATAAGTTCAATATATAAGTCTTTCTGAGTTCTGTCCTCACGATTAAAAATAAAACCGTCAGAAATCAATTTGAACACAGATTTATTAGCTTCGTAAATAGTGCCGCCAATGTTACGCAACATAAGAATGATACTATCCACCTCACTCGGCGTGATGCCATCCTTTGCATAACGATCATAAAGATATTGTTTCAAGTCATCTGTAAGCAGAACCTCTGTCCTCTCTCTATGTATTTGGTCGCCACTGACATAGGTATATTCCTCGTCTTTGAACAACTCCATTATTGACATTTCTAATGCGTGCTCGTTAAAATTTGTCATTGCGTTCACTCCTTTGAATTGTGTAATGGTTTTAGCGTTGCCATTTCGCTTAATCTATGTTGTAAATGATAATTTAGAAGCAACTGCACAAGCGGTTCTTCAAGATAAAATCAATCAAAACGGTTCTGAAACAACAGTTGAAAGTATTTTATCTTTATACGATAGTATGCGTAAGCCAATGTCGAACCTTGACCGTAGTGGTATGGAACGAATTTATCCTTATTATGGTGCGGCATCTCTTATGGACTATGTTGATGACTATATATTTGATGGTATTTACGGTCTTATAGGCGAAGATGGCACAGTAATGGATGAAAACGGTTATCCAACAATGCAATATGTTTGGGGCAAGTTTTGGGTAAACAACCACGCACATATTTTTCAAGGTGAAAATGGCTATTCCACCGAAATGGCATATCTGATTTTGAAGAACACCGTTGTTCGCAATGCGGTTACAGGGGCTGTTCAACTTAAAATCAATCAGGAAAATTTGAGGAATTTACCCGTTTATGTTCCTTGCGAAGACGATTTACCTGAACTTAATATTGTCATTGACAATATGTTTATAACAATTCGAGAAAATAGAACTGAAATTGAACATCTCACCAATCTTCAGGATATTTTACTCGCCAAACTATCTGACTAAGCTGCTAAATTATCATTTATCTTCTGCTTTAGGGCAATTCTGTCTGTAATTGTTTTATATGCTTTTACGATATTTCTCTGTTTATCAATATCAGGCACAGGAAGTTCAACCATACACATTTCATTCCAGTCAAATATCTCTCTGACGCTGCCGTGTGACTTATATCGTGTGTACCTATCAAATTCCGGTCTGCTAAACCACAACATCAAATATTCAGGGTCAAGTTCATTTTCTTTGATTACTCGGAACACCGTATAAGAACTGGAGATAATGCAATCATCGCCATCTAAAAATGCGATAGAAATCTTCTCTCCGTTTCTTGAAGTAACCGGACCATATGCAAATTGGCTGGTACGAACGATTTTATAATTGGATAAGTCTGTTCCTACGATATTTGCAATGGATGGAATGAATTTTTTGGCAATGCTTACTCCCAACAGGTTATCAAGCGCCAAACCTTTATTCCTCTCATCAACAATTTCAATATAATCGCCTAATGTTCTGTAATTTTCATTCATTCGTTATACCTCATCCTATATATTTTCGATGCGCAATTTTTACATTGCTTTGTTTTACCATTGCATACTGCAAGGTCGTATCTATTCTTCTATGCCCTAAGAGCTGTTGTAATTGCTCTATGGGCATTCCTTTGTCTATTGCCATTGTTGCAAGAGTTCTTCTGAATTTATGTGGATGGACTTTGTTCAGTCCCAACCTCTTACCCAGTTGTCTCAGTCTTACTTCAATTCCTCCGATATTCATACGATTATGCGGAGATTGCAGAGATACAAACAGTGCCGGGTTATCGTCTGTTCTGCTGTCTAAATAATTTTGCAAATGAATCTTTGTCCTTGCGTCAAAGTAAACAATTCTTTCTTTATCACCCTTACCGAACACGACGCATTCTCTTTCATTGAAATCTATATCATTACGATTTAACAGCACCATTTCGCCTACACGCATACCCGTTGAAGCGAGCATATCAATCATTGCCAAATCTCGGAATTCTGTACAGTTATCTCTCATAAGTTCCAATGCTTCATCCGAGTAAGTTTCTTTAATATTCGTACCTGTTTTGACTTTGTGTATTCGTCTGACCGGACTTTTCAAGATATAGTCCTCATCCTCAAGCCACGAAAAGAAGCTAGAAAGTATTCTCCTGATATTGTCAATCGTTACCTTGCTCGATTTCTTTTCTGTTTGATACTCCGTCAGATAACATCGGATATCATCGGTCACGATATACTTAATGCCTTTTCCTATGCTATTTAACATTGCTTGTATCGTCGAGTCATAGTATTTTAAGGTTTTCTCGGAACATCCCTCAATTCTCTTTGCCGAAAGAAAGGATTCTACTAAGTTCTGCTCCGAGATTTCCTTTTCATTTTCAATTTTTGTTACCTCATAATCAAAAAGTGTGTGTTGCAACACCTCTTGTAAGCGTTCTGTCTGTGCGTTATTCAGGAAAGGTAACATAGCCTGAACAATGTCTGTAATTAAATTTTGTTTCATTAGTCAATTCTCCTTTTATTTAACTTAGAGAACGACTACGGAGTGGGCAGTCCCCCTGATTTAACTCTTGCCACCCACAAGAGTTATGGGATATGTTAAATGATAATTTAGTAGATATCACCGACACGATTTTCTTCAAAATGTTCTTAGAAAGCATACCAGATGCAACCATATCCTTTACTGATATTGTGCAGCTTATGGGTGGTGGTACTCCAAAAACAGATGAAGATAGTTTTTGGAATGGCGATATTCTTTTCTTTACACCTAAAGATGTTCCCTGTTCGCCATTTTGCATCAGTACCGAAAAGCGCTTAACCGTTGCAGGTCTAAACAACTGTTCAAGCCGTCTATATCCGCCTTTTACCACTTTCGTTACTTGTCGTGGAACAGTTGGCAACTTGTCGATGGCAGGTGTATCTATGGCTATGAACCAATCTTGTTATGCTCTGAAGGGCAAAGCCGACTATCCACCGTTATTTATATATTCTTTTACACGATATGTAATAGCAACAATGAAGAAGAAAGCATCGGGAGCTGTTTTTAGTGCCTTAGTAACACGAGATTTTGAAATGGAAAAGGTGTTTGAACCTAATATTGATGATGCAATACTTTTTCACAAACGTGTTGAGCCACTTTTTGCTCAGATCCTTGCAAATACGAATGAAATACAACAGCTCAACGAACTTCAAAACGCTTTATTAACTCAGCTTTCAAGCCGCTAAATTATCATTTATCTTCTGCTTTAGGGCAATTCTGTCTGTAATTGCCTTATAACTGTTTACAATCTCAAGTTGTTCTTCCATTGGTGGTACGGGAACTTCTAACCTGCATATAGCATCCCAAGTAATACCTCCACGCACACTTCCGTCGGTATAAAGCCAACATACCCTATCAAATTCAGATCTGCGAAGCCACATCATCAAATATTCTTCATTTAAAAGTGTATTATCTATCACTTCAAACATAAAGTATGCAGGAGATACGATAGCTGGTTCTTCTTCATTATAAAGTGCCACCGGAAGTCGTTCATCTCTACCAACGTGCATTGGATTACAAGCAAATTTCCCTTTTGTAATCAGTTTATATTTGCTTAAATCTGTACCAATTACATTTGCGACTGACGACATAAAATATTTATCTATATTTATACCCAACACCCTGTCTGTTATATTGTCTTTGTTTCTGGTATCAACCAGCCTTATGTGGTTTCCTAAAATATCATAATTCGATTTCATATCCCAGCTCCTCAAACACGGACAGTAAATCCGCCTTTGATTGTTCTTCCTGAACCAGCAAATCTTTTAACTCTGATTGAAGGGTTTTCATCTTTGTGTCAAAGTCAATGTTTTCATCACGGTTCACAAATTCAATATATCTGCTTGGCACAAGAGTAAATCCTTTTTCCTCAACTTCATCAAAAGAAGCAGAATAGCAGAACTCAGGCACATTTTCATATGTATTTTCATAGCCTTCCTGCTGCCAGTTATGATAAACAGAAGTAACCCGTGCTCTATCCTCCTCGGTCAGTTCAATATACTTTTTCTCATACGGACTTCCCATCTGACGCAAATCCATAAAGAGAATTTCATCTTCACGGTTACGATAGCGTTTGACCTGACCGTTCTGCTCAACAACACGAGCCTTTTTATTCTTGTTAAGTATCCAAAGCGTTACACTGATGTCGGTTGTATAGAAAAGGTTTCTCGGAAGAATGATAATTGCTTCAACAAGATGATTTCTGATTAACTGTTCTCTTATCTTCAACTCTGTTCCGTCGTCCGATAATGCTCCATTAGCAAGCAAAAAACCTGCGACACCGTTTTGTGAAAGTTTGGAAACAATATTCAATATCCAGCCGTAGTTTGCATTACTTGTCGGTGGAACTTCATATCCTCTCCAACGAGGGTCATCAACAAGTTCATTATCGGCTCTCCATTGTTTCTGATTGAAAGGTGGATTTGCCATAATGCAATCTGCTTTAAGATCTTTATGTTGGTCATTGGTAAAAGTATTCGCTGCCATCTCTCCGAGGTTTGCAGAAATACCACGGATGGCTAAGTTCATTTTTGCCAATTTGAAAGTGGTATTTGTGTATTCCTGACCATAAATAGACACTTTCTTTTTATTACCGCTATGTGCTTCTACGAACTTGATGGACTGCACAAACATGCCGCCCGAACCGCAACAAGGGTCATAAAGTATTCCATCGTAAGGCTCAAGCATTTCGGCAATCAGGTTTACGATGCACTTTGGTGTGTAGAACTCTCCTTTACCTTTTCCTTCTGCAAGAGCAAATTTACTAAGGAAATACTCATACACACGACCTATAATGTCATTCTCTTTATCATCAGTGTTAATACGATTGATTTCATCAAGCAAAGAAGCTAATTTTGCCGTATCAATATGTAAACGAGAGTAATAGTTATCCGGCAAAGCACCTCTCAGAGCCGGGTTATTCTTCTCAATCGTATAAAGTGCCGTATCTATCTTCAGGGCAATATCGTCCTGCTTTGCATTTTCAATGATATACTTCCAACGGCTTTCTTCAGAAAGGTAGAATACATTTTCCTGAGTATAAAACGGCTTCATATCCGCATACTTTTCGCCGTGTGTAGCAATAATCTTATTACGACATTCCTCAAACTTGTCACTGGCAAATTTGAGGAAGAATAAACTCAGAACAATGTGTTTATACTCCGCAGGCTCAACAGAACCTCTCAGTTTATCAGCACTTTTCCAAAGTGCTTCTTCCATAGCGATTTCTTTCTTAGCTTTCTTTGCCAAACTAGTCACTCACCTTTCTCTTGGTTATTATCTTCTTCAAATTCCATAATATCATCTAAAGCACAGTTTAAAGCTTTACAAATCTTGCCTAAAACTTCAACAGTTACATTCTCATTCTTATTCAGTTTATTAATCGTGTATGTACTAACTTCTGCAAGCTTTGCTAAATCTTTTTTCTTCATATTTTTATCTAATAAAATATGCCATAGTCGTTTATAATTAGCTTTTATAATGAACACCCCCTTCACGGATATATCCCCCCTTTTAAGACATAATTTAAACGAATAACCACCCGTTCTACGGGTGGTTATGATTTATTCCCACTCAATCGTGCTCGGCGGTTTGGACGTGATGTCGTAGACTACTCTGTTGACCCCCTTTACTTCGTTGCAGATTCTTCTGCTCATTTCGTCAAGGACTTTCCAGGGGAAACGGAAGTAGTCGGCAGTCATGCCGTCTGAGCTTGTAACGGCTCTGATGCCTACGGTGTAATCGTACGTTCTTTCATCACCCATGACGCCCACGCTGCGGATCGCGGCGGGGAGTATAGCAAAGGACTGCCAGATTTCGTTATAGAGTCCTCTTTCTTTGATGACTTCTCTGACGATGGCATCCGCTTTGCGGAGGATTTCCAATCTTTCAGGGGTAATTTCACCGATGATACGGATCGCCAGTCCCGGGCCGGGGAAGGGCTGACGATTGATAACGTCTTCGGGGAGTCCCAGTTCACGTCCCAGCTGGCGGACTTCGTCTTTGAAAAGTTCGCGGAGCGGTTCGATAAGTTCAAATTTCATATCTTTCGGAAGACCGCCTACATTGTGATGGGATTTGATGGTCGCCGCCGTGGCAGTGCCGCTTTCCACCACATCGGGATAAAGCGTGCCCTGGACAAGGAATTTCACATCTTCCAACTTGTTGGCTTCTTCCTGGAAGACATGAATAAATTCAGCGCCGATGGTCTTGCGTTTCTTTTCAGGCTCTGTCACGCCTTTCAGAAGAGAAAGGAAATGCTGAGACGCATCTTTATGAATCAGTTTGATATTGAATTTGTTCGTAAATGTATCCACCACCTGTTCCGCTTCACCCTGCCGGAGGAATCCGTGATCTACAAATACACAGGTCAGTTTGTTCCCAACCGCTTTATGGACAAGGACAGCGGCAACAGAAGAGTCCACACCGCCGGAAAGAGCGCAGAGGACATTATGGTCGCCTACTTGCTGCCGGATATTGGCAACAGCGATGTCGATATAATTTTCCATAGACCAGCCGCCTTCACATTCGCAAATGTGGAAAAGGAAATTCTTCAGCATCTGTGTACCTTCAGTGGTATGGACGACTTCCGGATGGAACTGGACGGCATAGAACCGCCTTGCTTCATCAGCCATCGCCGCGGTGGGCGTCAGTTCCGTATGTCCGATCAGGCCAAAACCGGCAGGCATATCAGTGACCGCATCGCCGTGGCTCATCCATACAGCAGTCTTTTCTGAAATGTTTTCAAAAAGCGGACAGCTTCCGTTCTTGTAAAATTCCGTATGGCCGTATTCATGTTTTTCCGGACTGGCAACCGTGCCGCCAAGGTCTTTTGCCATAAGCTGCATACCGTAGCAGATTCCCAGAATCGGTACGCCTGCCTTGAATACGCCTTCATCCAGCTGCGGGGCATTTTCCATATTTACACTGGCAGGGCCGCCGGAAAAGATAATGCCTTTCGGGTTGTGGGAAAGGATTTCTTCCGCCGGCTTATTATACGGCAGAATTTCACAATATACGCCGCATTCGCGTACTCTTCTGGCAATCAGCTGCGCATACTGCCCGCCAAAGTCGATGATGATAACAGTCTCCTGGTGTTTCATTCCATTCCTCCTGTCGGAATTGATTCAAAATCTATGTGGCAAATTCCAAATTATTCGCCATATTATACCACAAAAAGCGCTCTCCTTTACAGTATTTCCTGTAAAAATAGCGGATGTCCCCGCCATCAAAAAAGCCGTCATACCCATTTCGTGTATACGGCTTTCGTTTTTATTCGGCCTCCAGGAGAGGCAGTTCCTCAAGAAATACGATATCGTCACGCTTCGCTGCATCGCCTTCGGCAAGAATGGCAGCCTGGCAGCAGACTTGGGCGCCCGCTTTTTCCGCCAGTTCTTTCAAGGCTTTCATAGATCCGCCGGTACTGATGACATCGTCCACAAGAAGGACTTTCTTCCCGCGGATCAGCGCCACATCAGAGGCAGACAGGTACAGCTTCTGTTTTCCCATCGTGGTAATAGACTCGTCTTCTACACAGATAGGATCATCCATATACGCCTTGACCGACTTTCTTGCTACCAGGTACGTCTTCTGCCCCAGATTTCTCGCCAGTTCAGCGGCAAGGGGGATTCCTTTCGTTTCCGCCGTCATGACGTATTCGCAATCTTTCGGCACTTTCGCCGCCAAATCGCGGGCCGTGTTTTCCACAATTTCCACATCACCCAAAATGACAAATCCCGCAATCGCTACCTTGTCTGAAATATTCAGTACGGGAAGATGTCTCGTGCAGCCTGATACATGAAGTTCGTAATATCTCTTAGCCATGGTACGCCTTTCGAAAAAAATACATCCTCCGCGCAGCCGTCAGATTTTGCGGGGAGGATTTATGCTTCCGGAAAATACTCCGTAGTGATTATACTATTTTCATTGGAAAAGAGCCAACTTTTACAGGGATCTTATGTTACGTCGCTTTTCGAAATGATTTCCACCACCGGATGGGAGACGATGGAAATTTCGACCTGCTCGGTGATTTCCCCCTCTTTATTTTTCTGTGCATCTTCTTTCCTCTGTACGTTTCCTTTGACTTTCACTGCCGTTAGTTCCGTTTTTTCCTTTTCAGGAGAAACGGTCATCGGCAACTCGGCAGGCGTTTCTTCCTTTCTCGATCCGTTTTTCTCTGCATCTGCCTCCGTCTCTTCCATCTCTGCCTTTACCGGCATTTCTATCGATGCGTTCTTTTTTACAGGATTTACTGCAGGTATCATGCCAGGTGATTTTATTTCCACCACTTTATCAGGCTCGGCTTGTTCCAGTTCCGGCATTTCCATGTCCGGCAATTTCACACTTTTCACGGATTTATTATTTCCCTGATTCTTTTCTTCCGTTTCCCTTTGCAGCTTTTCATATTCTTCCTGCCGCACCGTTTCCGCCGCTTTTATTTTTCTTTCCCATAGTGCTGTAATTTGTCCCATGTACTTATCACGGCACTCTTCTTTTCCCATTTCTTCCCGAATCAGACGCACCGCTTCACTTTCCACTTGCGCAGCTCCTTCATTCACAGCATGCCAGCCGTCTTCCATGGCAATCCATGCGCCGCCGTCTTCCGTCATGCGGAAATGGGCGGTAGATACAGTCGACACTCCTTTCTCCAACTTGAAGAAATTCACTTTTACAGCCAGGCCGTTTTTAAATAAATCTTCCACACTGATAGAAGTGAGATCCATAAACACGCCTGTATTCCCATCATTATCTATACCGCTGGTATTCAAAATCATCGGAATATTCGTATCTCCATGCAGATAAATCTCTTCCGCCGCCATGCTGCCGGACCACATCAAAAGTGCCATTAGTCCCAAAACAGCTGTCCTTACTTTTCTTCTTTTCATAGCCGCTCTCCGAAAATACAAATCCATTGCATGTTTTTCGTCTTGTGTTTATTTTAACAAATCTACGAGAATGAAAACAACTTTTCTATTTTTTAGTCTTTGAATTGTCAAGTCAATAAAAAAGAGTCCTCCTCAAAAGAAAGACTCTCCTCGCCCGTCATACGCCAAGTTCATCAAGCAGCTCTTCTGTCGCTTCCAAAGCTTCCCTTATTTCTCCACGCAGATCCGCTTCATCAGTAAGAAAACGGACTTCGGAAAGCACGCTGATAAGATGTGCCACCTGCGTTGTTCTGCCTATAATAATCTTCTGCGATTCCGAATAATTCTTCCAGTCATTCCCGCTCTCACTTCGGATATCGCGGATATCCTTGATTCCGTCTGTCAGATAATCTGACAAATCAAGAAGGGCATCCTGTGCCTGGCGGGCTTCTCGTCTTACATCCTGCATACGGCAGCACCGCTTCTTTACCTGCTGCTGGAATTTCTGCAGCCGCCCGCTCATTTCTTTCAATGCATCCACATCACCTTCACTTTCAGAAGGAAGCACATCCAGTTCCGGAACCACAGCATACTGGTCTATGACGCCCGCACCAAAGCCGATGGCATCCATACCGCCGGACAGATTCATCAGTCCCATCGCTTTGGATGACAGTGCTTCCAGTTCCCTCCAGTTTCTCCGTTCCTTATTAAAATGCTCCAATCCGGTCAGTGTGTCGCAGTCATGAAAATCAATATTTTTAATTTCAGAAAATTCTTTGGTAAATTTTTTCATATCCCCTGCCATGAGAGTGATACGGACACGGTCCAGTTCTCCCAATTCATCTTCCGCACGTACTTTTGCACGGTATATCCTTTTTGCCGCCCGCTTTTTCGCACGCTCAATCTCTTCATTAATGCTTTGCGGATGTCCGCCTTTACCGCTGATCGTATTGGAAATCATGCGCAGTATAAATGCGATAGACATATTGCCTCCCTGTTTATAAAAATAACTACATGCATAAAGTATAGCATACTTATAGAAAAGAATTTATGCAAAACTGTATTTCCCCATAATAAAACTGACCTCCTCAAATCAGGGTTATAGGACAAAATGAGTTGGTCTTCAATCCCAAAGATAGATCGGATACGAATTAGATTTATGAAGTTCATGCCACACAATAGCATCTCCCCATGTGGGAATTGAATCCTCTAATGTGGCTCGTTCATTCATCGCTTTATATAGTTTAGAAATACTTCTATCCGTGGGCATTACCTTTAAGATTTCAGATGCAGAAAGCGGTTTCGGTGAGTGGAAGTAACACCACCAGAAAACCGCTTTTATGCGTCTTTCAATGGACATCCCACGATGGTTTCTAAGCATTGTTCTTAATTGTGCATTTACTCCGCCTTCTATACGGTTATTTGTCGATGGTAGTTCTTCTCCATAAGACAACGATTCATCCAAATAGGTAAATAATGTATTTTGCCGTACTAATCTGACCAGTGACCGCTCGGCCTTTAGTAAACGTTCATGCATAGGGCAAAGTTTGCCTTTTTCATCTCGTGTCATTTCACTAAGAAAGGTCTTATGCTTTATTCTCCAGTTTATCAGTCGGGTTACCCAACTGGCTGCTTGTCCTAAGTCTTTTATCATCAGCAAACCCTTTGCTATCATGTACATCTCAATGCCGGCAATGGTTTTAGGACTACTGGTTGTATACCTCTTTACCTGGAGGAAGGCATGGAAAGTACAACGCTGCAGCTTAGCCTTGGGCCAGACTCTTTTTAGTGCTTTCCGGAAGCCGTGGCCTCCATCAGAAACGACCATAGCGGGAGCCGCAATTCTCTGCATCAATGCTTCCCATGCTCTGGAATTCTCATAGCGGCATAAATACCATCCAAGTACGTTTTCTTCGTTGCAGCATATTAAAATACAAGCTTTTCTGAACAGATAAATCCCATCCACATATACAACATTCATCGGACTCTCAATTTTAGGCGGCATAGGCCATATTTCCCAAAATTTAGAGGTTTTCCTTCGAGAACCACGACCGTTGTCAGGCATGGATCTTTGCACATCCTTACCAAACAACCACTGAATAAAGTGCTTAAAATCATGAACCGTCTTATTAATCGGATTCACAAAGACAGAATGACATTCTTTGCAGTACCACCGTTGCCTTCCGGTATAGGTTTTACCATATCTTGAGCCAAAGAAACCGCAATATAAACACCTAACTTGTTTCATAAGGTTCTCCTTTTAAAATAAACATATTTTAAAAAGATATAACCCTAATTAAAGCAGTCATAGCAATCATTTTCGGACTTTTTACCAACTCATTTTGTCCACCCTTTATCTTTTTCCCCAAAAGATAAAATACCGATGAAGCCAGACAATGTCTAACTTCATCGGTATTAAAATCAACACAAAATGTCCTATAACCCTCAAATCAGTTTTTATCTAACTTTTGGTGGTCAGTTCGTCAGGCAATCTTAATTATCATGCATCACGTTTCAAGAGTTCATCCTGCGCTTTTTTTATCGCGCTGCGGCTCTGTTCATCCACATGTCCCGCGCCATCCATCAGATTCCGGAAAAGAAGCGTAATAAGCTGGGCTACCTGTATCGCTCTTCCGATCTGCATCTTCTGCGCCAAAGTATAAAGTTTCCAGTCACCGCCGGACTGCATCTGGATCCGCTCCAGGCTGTCTACGCCATCAGCAAAGTAATCAGCGAGATCATTCAGCGCGTCCCCTCTTTCACGGGCACACTCGGTAATATCCAGCAGGCGGGAACAAACTTCACGGACAGAATCCTGAAAGGCATGCAGCTTTTTAATCATCTGCAGGCAATATTCCTTATCACCCGCATTGAACTTCCTATTATCAATTTCAATGGGCGCCACATCCGTATATGTTTCCAACACGCCGAATCCGAGAGACATGGGCGTGTATGCCGTAGAGCTGACCGTCGACATATGCTCTATCTTCTTGGCCATTTCCATGACTTCATGAATCCGGTTTCCATCTTCCAGAAAATCTTCAATGCCAATCAGCCCCCGGCAGTCCTCCAGGTTCAAATTGCGGATTTTACCGAGAGACTTGGTAAAACGCCTCATATTATCATTGGCCGCCGCCACTTTTGCCTTATCCATCTCCCCAAGCTCGTACTGTGCCCGTTCCCGAAGCCGGGCAACACGTCTCCTTGAGCGACGCACCGCTTTCTGCAGTTCTCCGTTCATATCAGGAATTACGCCATACTTCTCTGCATCGCCTTTTACCACAGCTTCCAGAATCTGAAATATATACGTGATGGTCATCTGACATCTCCCTCTGCCGTTCTCTGGCAACGATTATTTTTAATATTATATCATGTTTTAAAGGACAAAACCGTCCGCCTATCTATGATTTCGGGCAAAACCCATAATAAAATTTATATATAATATCTTACTTGAGAAGTTTATACACCTCTTTGGAATACCTTTTATTCAGTCCAAAGGTTTATTCCGATACATCGGGTGCCTTTACCTTTTTTATTATTTAGACAGCACGATAATGAGGCTGGCAGCAAAAAGGAATTACAGCCCAGGATTTGCAGGGTACCGCAATTTTACCTATTCCGGAAAAGAACCTCTGATCAGATTTCTTTTTATTTTAATTATTGAATAATGAAAACAAAAAACAGGATACCCATAAAAATATCCTGCCTCATAATCCATGGCGGAGCGGGGGGGATTCGAACCCCCGCACGGGAGACCCGTCTAACGATTTAGCAAACCGTCCTCTTCAGCCACTTGAGTACCGCTCCGCATAACTGACTTATGTAGAATACACTATCATATACTAAATTGTCAAGCTGTTATTACCTTTTACAGCATCGAGGAACGGAGCTCTTCGCCGCTCTTTTCGCTAAGGTATGCCGGCGGTATATCAAACACTGTTTTACATCCTGTCTGTCCTTCTCTGGCCATGCGCGCGGCAGCTCTCGCATAAGCTGCCATGACATGCGTAGTGAATTCCGGATTCGAATCCAATTTCAGACTGAATTCAATGATATGCTTATGTTCTTTCTCTTTCCCCGTATTTCCACTGCGGAAAACGAAACCGCCATGCGCCAGCCCCTGATGGTTCCTATCAAATTCTTCTTCCGAAATGAAATGAACCACAGTATGATAGTCGGCAAAATAGTTCGGCATCGTCTTAATTTGTTTTTCCACATATGCCGCGTCAGCGCCATCTTCCAAAACGACGAAACATTCACGGATATGTTTCTCTCTTGTGGTAAGCTCCGGATTTTCCCCGTTCCTTACGGCACGCATGGCGCTTTCCACGGGGCAGGTGTACTGCTTGGCGTTCTTCACGCCTTTAATGCGGCGGATGGCATCGGAATGCCCCTGAGAAACGCCTTTTCCCCAGAAAGTGTAATTTTTCCCGTCGGGAAGAATCACATTCCCATAAAGCCGCGAGAGAGAAAAAAGTCCCGGATCCCAGCCGACGGAAATAATGGCAATCTTTCCATTTTCTTTTGCAGACCGATCGACAGCGGCAAAATGGGCGGGCACCTTAGCATGGGTATCAAACGTATCTACCACGTTGAACATTTTCGCATAGAACGGTGTCTGCTGCGGCAGGTCAGTAGCGCTTCCCCCGCAGAGGAGAAGTACGTCAATCTTATCTTTCCATGCTTCTATTTCTGAGACGGAAATGACCGGCACATTTTCAGAAAGAATCTTTACCTGTGAAGGATCCCGTCTTGTAAAGACCGCTGCCAGTTCCATATCCGGATTATCCCGGAGCGCCGTTTCTACACCGCGCCCTATATTTCCATACCCTAAAATTCCAATATTTATATTCATACTGTTTCTCCTTTCATCCTGCTGCGTTTACGTATCTTAAATCATACGCTTAATTTACCACTTTTTATGCATGATGGAAAGTAATGATTTTTCATTCTATATTGAGTTTTTTGGATAAAAAAAGACTGTCATGAACAGCAGCTGATTCCGGCAGGAAATATTTGTTCTTCCTTTTCTGTTTTTTCAAAACGGTATTTTTGTTTCGCATCAGGATATTTCACCCGGTCCACTTCGCTCATGAACATATCCAGCGGTCGGAGATAGTCTTCGTACGTACCGTAAAGCGCTTTATAAACCACATACATTTCCCCCGTTTCCGTATGACGAGCTGCGGCAATGATAAGATAACAATTCCCTTTAAAGTGCCGCCACACTTCTCCTGCCTTCGGCATTTCTCTTTCCATGGTTTCCCCTCTAATGTTCTTTTGTAATTTCATAGCGCTTTCCATCAGTGGTAAGAGTAATCGTCCCCTGCCTGTCCGTCCGATAAACATCTATCCCCCATTTTTCCAACCGCTTCATTGTCTGCCTTGAGGGATGCCCGTAATTATTACCGGCGCCGCAGGAAATAAAAACCGCTTTCGGTGAGACGGCACGGAGAAATTCTTCCGTAGAAGACGTCTTGCTTCCGTGATGTCCCGCTTTGAGGACAATACTCTTTACGTCAGCGCCGCTTTTCAAAATGGATGCTTCCTCTTCCGCTTCCGCATCTCCCGTAAAAAGCATCGTAAAATTGCCATATTTCAGCTGCCCCACAATACTTTCATTATTCTGACGCGAATTTTCTCCGCGGGCATTGCTTTTTTCCAAAGGTCCTACAACCGTAAAAGGAACGCCGTCCATCAATTGTATTTTTTCACCGCCCCGCAGTGTCCTGCGGGGAATTTTCCTTTTATCCAGTATCTTTCGATACGTTTTGTACGTGGAAAGGGAAGTAGGCACTCCATTATCATAAACCTGCCCTATTTCCGCATTGGCAAAAACGGAAAACATGCCGCCTATATGATCTCCATGGGGATGCGTGATAATAACGGTATCCACCTTTTTCACGCCGTACTTCCTGAGATACTCCGCCATCCGCGGACGATGCTCCACATCTCCCGTATCAATAAGCGCAAACTTTCCATTTCTTTCAATAAGGATAGCATCTCCCTGTCCGATATCAAGCATGCGGATAATCAGAGGCGCATCGGCTGCTGTTCCACTCCCGCTGCCAAAGACATCAAACCCGCAGCCTGTCCCTGCAAAGACACAAAGGCTGATAAGGAGACAAAGGAAATACTTTATAAAGCGCTTCATCCTTCAATGACCTTTTTACGCGCCAAAGGAATCATGCGGGCCACATCGCCTGCCGTATACCCCACCGGCATCTTTTCGGCAAGCAGGTCTCCTGCCAGTCCGTGGAGATATACGCCTGCCACAGCAGCCTCTTCGGCAGAAAGTCCCTGCCCAATAAAGGCGGCAATGATACCCGTCAGAGTATCTCCCATACCGCCTGCGGCCATGCCCGGATTTCCCGTGGAATTCACCCATGCCCTGCCGTCCGGTACGGCAATAACCGTAGGCGCTCCTTTCAGCACAAGCACCACATGGTTTTCCTTGGCATACCGGATCGCTTCATCGATCCTGCCGGCTTCCACATCTTTTACGGTAAGTCCGGTAAGGAAAGCAAATTCTCCCACGTGGGGCGTCAGAACCACATCAGCAGGGCAGTTTCTCAGATTGATTTTTTGATGGCCGACAGCAAAGAGCGCGTCCGCATCCACAACCATGGTCTTACGGCAGTGCTCCAGCATATCCGCCACAAAGGTCTGCGTTCTTTCGTTCCGCCCCAGACCCGGTCCCAACGCGACAACGTCATACATCCCGGTCTGCTTCACTGCCTTATCTGACATATCCTCGGTAAAGCAAGGGGCATCCCCGCAGGAAGAAACCATCACTTCCGGAATTTTCCCTGCCAGCTGGAAAGCAGCATTCCCTACGGAAACAAGAGCAATCTTTCCTCCGCCACCGTAAAGCGCCCCCTGTGCTGCCAGCAGACCCGCGCCCGCCATCCCTTCCGAACCGGCAAAAATGCCTATAAATCCATTTGTTCCCTTATGGGCGGCAAAACTCCGCACAGGAAGAAATTCATAAATATCTTTTTCTTCCACCAGCTTTACAGGAAAATGCTCCCTGGCGCCGTTTGGGATGCCGATGGGTGAATACAAAACGGTTCCTGTATATCCATTTCCCGGATAAAGGACATGCCCCCGCTTTACGGAGCCTAACGCCACCGTGTAATCGGCATTCACCACCGCCCCCGCCGCACAGCCGCTGTCAGAAAACATGCCGCTGGGAACATCCACGGAAACAATAACCGCTTCCGAATCATTCATGGCCGTAATAAGCTCCGCCGTGCTTCCTTTCACATGATGTTTCAGACCCGTGCCGATGAGCGCGTCTACAATAATATCCGCACCTGCCAGATATTCCTTTGCGTCATCCGCGCCTGCAACGGAAATCACGGGAATTCCCATTTTAGCCGCTATATTTTTATACAATAAAGAATTCTCTCCCGTATGGGATGCATCCCCCATGACAAGAACCGCCACATCAGCACCTTCGGAAAGAGCGTACCGTGCCGTGACGAATCCATCACCCCCGTTATTTCCGCTGCCGCAGACGATGACCACCCGCGCGTCTTCCCAGGATATTTTTTCTTTCATAAGCTGCACCACGGAAGCGCCGGCGTTTTCCATAAGCACCGCCTCCGGCAATCCGTATTCCGTCATGGCGCGCTGATCCAAAAGTCTTGATTCTTCAGATGTTGTCAGTATCATGATTTTGCCTCCATCACAACGACAGCAATAGACATACCGTCTTCATGGGAAATGGAAACGGACATATCCGTAATTTCCAATTTTTCCGCCCGCTTTTCAAAATTCCCCTGCAAGTGGAGAACAGGCGCCCCCCACTTTGTCCATGACAGGTACGCATCGCCAAAACCTGAACCGAGGATGCCTATCCCCAGTGCTTTCCCTGCTGCTTCCCGCGCTGCCCAGAGCGCCGCGTAAGAATAAGCCTTATTTTTTCCTTTTGACTCACAGTGCGCCCGTTCTTCCTCCGTAAACATTTTTTCAAGGTGGGACGGAAATTTTTCACAAATCCGTTCCCAGCGTGCCGCTTTCACCATATCTACACCGACATACATAGGCTGCTCCTTTTCCTTTGCTCTTTCCATAAACCGATCTGAAGGAAATATGTTTATTCCGGCATTTTCTTTATTTTAACGAATAGCCTGCTTTTACACAAACCGACGGCATTATAAAAGATTTCTTGCCACAGAAAGCGAAACATGGTAAAATAACACGGTATGAATGACACAGACGGGAGGTGAAACAATTGCCGCAAATAAAATCCAACATAAAGACCATGAAAACTGACGCAAAGAAGAGAGCTGCTCATGCCGCTGTCCGTTCCCGGATCCATGGTGCTGTCAAGAAAGCTGTAGTTGCTGCCGCAACCGACCAGAAGGACATCGCCCTTCGCGAAGCGCAGAGCGTTATCGATACCGCTGCGCGGAAAGGCATTATCCATAAAAATGCTGCCGCTCGTAAAAAATCCCGTCTGAATGCAAGCGTCAATGCTGCCATCGCTGCTGACAGCGCAGCAAAGTAATCATCTGACGGAAAAGGCGAAGACCTGTGTCCTCGTCTTTTTTTATTGCCACTTTTCATGTGCCGGGCAAATACACGCTGCGCATAAAATTCCCTGCCTGCAGAAACAGGCATAGGTGGATATCAAATGACCGGATCAGTAAAACTAACCAAAAATATCCGCCCGTATAAGCACAGATAAAAGCGCCATTCCCATCAAATACAGAAACAGCGCTTTTCTTTTTTATTTCCTTTTTTTCAAACGCTTCAACCCTTTATCGGCAATATCATGACGGTACTGCATGCCCCGCCAGCTGATCTTTGAAACACCTTCATAGGCCTTGTCCCGCGCTTCTTTCAATGTCGGCGCGACAGCCGCCACATTTAGCACACGGCCGCCATTAACAAAATACCTGCCTTTTTTCTTCATACTGCCCGCATGGAATACGAGGCAGCCGGTCTTTTTGGCTTCCTCCAGCCCTACTATCTCCTCTCCCGAGGAATGGGTAGCTGGATATCCTTCCGATGCCAGGACGACATCCACAGCACAGGCGTTTTTCCATTCCACCCTTTCCTTTTTCAAGGTTCCTTTCGTGCAGGCAAGCATGATCTTTGCAAGATCGCTTTCAAGAAGCGGCAGAACGGCTTCCGTCTCAGGGTCTCCGAAGCGGCAGTTAAATTCCACCACTTTGGGTCCGTCTTTTGTAATCATCAATCCGGCATAAAGGCAGCCTTTAAACGGGCAGCCTTCTTTTTTCATTGCTTTGACAACAGGCAGAAGAATGGTATCATAAACGATTTTGTCCAATTCTTTCGTCATGACCGGAGCGGGAGCATAAGCCCCCATGCCGCCGGTATTCGCTCCCATATCCCCGTCGCTGATGCGTTTATGATCTTGTGCGGAAATCATAGGAACAATGGTATTTCCGTCAGTGAAGCAGAGAACGCTCGCCTCTTCCCCTTCCATAAATTCCTCAATCACCACGGATTCTCCCGCGCTGCCAAAGGTTTTTCCCTCCAGCATCCCGCAAACCGCCTGAACAGCCTGTTCTTCGGTTTCGGCAATGACGACGCCCTTCCCCGAAGCCAGTCCGTCTGCCTTGATGACAAGGGGATATTTCTTTCGTTTTTTGATATAAGAAACGGCCTTTTCTTCATCGGTAAATGTTTCATAAGCAGCTGTAGGGATCTTATACTTTTTCATCAGATTTTTGGCGAAACTTTTCGAACCTTCAATCTGCGCTGCCGCAGCTGACGGCCCGAAGAAAGCCATTCCCTTTTCGGCAAACTCGTCGGCCAGACCTTCCGTCAGCACAGTCTCGGGACCGGCAACGGTGAGATCCACTTCCAGCAGACGGGCAAAATCCAGAATATCTTCTGTTCCTTTTACCGGAATTAAATGCGCCACATCTGTCATTCCATCATTTCCGGGAATGACGTACACTTCTTTTACAGACGGGCTGTGTGCCAGTTTCCAGAGCAGCGCATGTTCCCTGCCGCCGCTTCCAATCACTAATACTTTCAAAGCTCCTCCAATCTCAGCTATGGCGGAAATGCCGATGTCCGGTAAACACCATAGCTATACCATACTTATTTGCCATATCGATAGATTCCTGGTCGCGTATAGAACCTCCAGGCTGAATGACAGCGGTAATTCCTGCTTTCCCTGCTGCTTCAATTGTATCCCCAAAAGGGAAGAACGCATCAGACGCCATGATGGAGCCTTTACACTTTTCTCCCGCTTCGGCAATGGCAATATCCGCCGCACCTACGCGATTCATCTGTCCCGCGCCCACGCCGTAAGTGATATCCTTACCGGTCAGCACGATGGCGTTGGACTTAACGTGCTTTACAATCTTCCAGCCGAATTCCAGTGCCTGCCACTCTTCTTCCGTCGGCGCTCTTTCCGTGACGCAAGTACAGTCTGCTCTCGTTTCGGAGCTGTCATCCGGTGTCTGCACGAGAAGTCCGCCGGAAACTTTATGAAGCTGCAGTTCTTTTTCTTCCGTATCTGCCACTTCTACAAGGCGGATGTTTTTCTTCGCAGATAAAATATCAACAGCTTCCTGTGAAAACTTTGGAGCCATAATGACTTCAAAGAAAATCGGTTTCATTTCTTCCGCCGTTTCTTTGTCACATTCCCTGTTCATCGCCACAATGCCGCCGAATGCAGATTTGCTGTCTGCCGCAAAGGCCCGCTTAAACGCGTCGAGGGCACTCGTACCGAGAGCGGTACCGCAGGGATTCGTATGCTTTACAACCACACAGGCGGGAGTATCTTTCCATTCGCAGGCAAGATCCCATGCCGCTTCCATATCCACAATATTATTATATGATAATTCTTTTCCATGCAGCTGCCTGGCGGAAGCAATGCCGCTTTTCGCTTCCGGATCTCTGTAAAAGGCTGCTTTCTGATGCGGGTTTTCACCATAGCGGAGATTCTGGATCTTTACATAAGCCTTGGCAAAGATATCCGGCAGCCCTTCTCCGCCGCCATTTATTTCTTTTGTCATGTAATCGGCAATGGCGCAGTCATACAGTCCTGTATGGAGAAAAGCTTTTCTTGACAAATCAAAACGGAACTCTTCCGTCAGCCTGTCTTCCCGGATCCGTTCCAGAACCTCTCCGTACTGCGCGGGATCGACGACAATCGTGACATACTTATAATTCTTTGCTGCCGCACGTACCATGGAAGGGCCGCCGATATCAATATTTTCAACAGCTTCCGCCCGTATGACACCGGGTCTCGCTATCGTTTCACGGAAAGGATATAAATTGACGGCCACCAGATCGATACCGGCAATTCCATGTTCTTCCATCGCTTTTACATGGGCCGGATTGTCACGGACCGCCAGAATACCGCCATGTATTTTCGGGTGGAGCGTTTTCACCCTGCCGTCCATCATTTCCGGAAAACCGGTAAGTTCGGAAACGGACATGACCGGAATCCCTGCCTCAGAGATCGCTTTCATCGTACCGCCGGTGGAAATAATCTCCACTCCCAGTTCATGAAGGCCTTTGGTAAATTCCACGATGCCGGTCTTGTCAGATACACTGATCAATGCTCTTTTAACTGCCATTTTCATTCCTCCTCGTGCATGCCTGTCACTGTATGACCCGCTATATGAAGTTTATCTTCGCAATAGGCTTTCACTGCGCGGACATAGGCGGGATGTTCTTCCGCCAGTATACGTGCGGAAAGCGTATCTTCCGTATCATGATCATAAACCGGTACCGCCACCTGCGTGATAATTGGGCCGTCATCAAGCCCTGTTCCCACAAAATGGACAGTACATCCCGCCACTTTTACCCCCGCCTCTATCGCCTGCCGCTGTGCGTGGAGTCCGCGAAAACTGGGCAGCAGGGCGGGATGGATATTGATAATGCGGTTTTCAAAAGCCTTTATCAAATTTTCGCCACAGATACGCATATATCCTGCCAGACAGATCAGATCGGGTGCGTACGATTTCGCCGCTTCCAAGATCTTCTCATTATAGTCAGCTTTATCCCTGCATGTCTTCATTTCAATGACCGTTGCAGGCACCCTCCATCTTTCCGCCCGCTGAAGAACCGGCGCATCGTGATGGTCGCAGATGACACCTACGATCGTCCCTTTAATCGTTCCGTTCACGGCAGCTTCATGAAGAGCCTCCGCATTGGAACCGCGGCCTGAAGCAAATATCAGTATGCGCTTATTCATGGAAAAGCCCGCCTGTCACAATGACATCCCGATTTCCTTCGCTGATTGTGCCGACTTCATAAACAGCTTCGCCGATGTTCTTCAATATTTTTTTCGCCTTTTCCGCTTCCCCACGGCTCAAAATGAGGAGCATTCCCAGTCCGCAGTTAAAGGTGCGGTACATTTCACGGGGCTCTACGCCGCCCTGCGCTTTGATGAAAGAAAAAATTGGAAGTAGCGGCCATTTATCCGCATCAAGGACAGCTCTTGTCCCCTCCGGAAGGACACGGGGAATATTATCATAAAAACCTCCCCCTGTAATATGGACAAGTCCTTTCACGTCAGCGCCCTTCAGTACGGGAAGGACAAGTTTCGGGTAAAGCTTTGTCGGCGTAAGTACGACTTCTCCGAGAGGTTTGTCAAACCCTTCATAAGTTTCTTTTAAATTTAAATGATTGTCAGAGATAATGCGGCGTACCAGGGAATAACCGTTAGAATGGATACCTGTGGAAGGCAGTCCGAGGATAACGTCGCCGGCCGTAATCTTTTCACCGGTAATTAAGTTTTTCCTATCCACAATCCCTACCGCAAAACCTGCTACGTCGTAGTCGCCTGATGCGTAAAAGCCGGCCATTTCCGCCGTTTCACCGCCAAGAAGCGCGCACCCCGATTCGATGCAGGCATCAGCCACGCCTTTGACAATCTCTGCCATCAGTTCCGGATCCATTTTTCCCGTCGCGATGTAATCCAGAAAGAAAAGCGGGCGCGCCCCCTGTACGAGAACATCATTAACACTCATCGCCACGCAGTCCTGCCCGATGGTATGATGTATCCCCATTTCAATGGCAAGACGCAGTTTCGTCCCTACACCGTCCGTGCCTGAAACAAGGATGGGATCTTCAGATAATTCGTCTTTCAGGCGGAACAGGCCGCCAAAGCCGCCCAGATCCCCCAGCACCCCTCTTGTATAGGTCGCCTGCACAGATTTTTTAATCAGTTCCACTTCTCTTTCTCCGGCGTCGATGTCCACGCCCGCTTCCGCGTAAGTCAGCCCCTTTTTCTTTTCGTCCATATGTCTCTCCTTATTCTTTCATACCGTCGAGTCCGCCGCCCGGCACTGGTTCGGGATAATTACCGTCAAAGCAGGCAAAACACATATCTTTGGCCCGTATGCGGGAAATGGATTCCGCTAGTCCTTTTTGCGACAGATAGTGCAGCTTATCAGCGCCAATCATTTTGCAGATTTCTTCTTCCGAATGGCTCGCGGCAACCAGCTGCCTCCGCTGTGCCGTATCAATGCCGAAGAAACAAGGGAATCTGACAGGAGGCGAACTGATGCACATTTTTATTTCCTTTGCGCCTGCATTCCGCAGCAAACGGATAATGATACCGCTTGTTGTTCCGCGGACAATGGAGTCGTCCACAAGGATGATTCGTCTCCCCTTTACATTCATGACGATCGGATTCAGCTTCATCCGTACCGCCCGTTCCCTCTGTTTCTGCCCGGGCTGAATAAAAGTACGCCCCATGTACTTGTTTTTCAAAAGTCCTTCCACATAAGGAATGCCTGACGCATGGGAATACCCTAATGCTGCCACATTGCCCGAATCGGGGACGCTCATGACAACATCACCTTCATAATGCGTTTCTTCCCATAAATGACGGCCCATAGACAGGCGTGCTTCATAGATATCCTGTCCGTTCATCACGGAATCGGGACGGGCAAAATAAATATACTCAAAGGCGCAGATCCCGAGGCGGGGCGCCTTTTTTCCATACATCGTGCTATGGACGCCGTCATCATCAATTCTTACAATTTCTCCGGGAAGGATATCGCGGACAAATTCCGCGTCAATCGCATCAAGAGCAGGCGTTTCCGAACAAAGTACATAACCGCTTTCTGTCTTGCCCAGCGCCATCGGACGATAGCCGAAGGGATCCCGGAATCCGTAAACTGCCTGATTGGTACACGCCACAACGGCATATGCGCCGCGGATTTCATCCATGACGCCCTTAATCCTGTCCTCCATCACGGCTGTTCCCGCATGGGCAAGGAGTTTGATAATGATCTCCGTGTCCATGGTAGTCTGGAAGGTAGATCCGCTTTGAAGGAGTCGGTTTCTGAGAACTTTTGTATTCACCAGATTCCCGTTGTGGGCAAGAGCCAAAGGCCCTTCCGCACCTTCCAGCTGCAGCGGCTGGATATTGCTCGGAATGGAAGATCCCGTCGTGCTGTACCGCACATGGCCGATGCCTATGAAACCTTCTTTTTCAGGAAGTTTGCGGAAGACTTCCGTGACAAGACCCATGCCGCGGAATGTTTCCATCGTATGCCCGTCGCTGACAGTTATTCCCGCGCTTTCCTGCCCGCGGTGCTGCAAAGAAAAAATCCCGTAATATGTTTCAAGAGCAGCAGGCCGGTTTCTGTCATAGATGGCAAAAACCCCGCATTCTTCATGAAACTTGTCATCGCAGGCAGCCATATTCCCGTCATCCACTTTCAGAATTTTTCTCCCGTGAGAAGTTCGTAGGCTTCCACATACTTGCCGATCGTCTTGTCAATGATTTCCTGCGGCAGCACATCCCCCGGATTCTCTTTCAGGTAGTCGCGGACAAACTGTTTGTCATAAGACGGCTGCCCTTTCCCCGGTGCGTAACCGTCCAGCGGCCAGAAGCGTGAATTGTCAGGCGTCAGCATTTCATCACCGAGAACGATATTTCCTTCCTTATCCAGACCGAATTCAAACTTAGTGTCCGCAATGATGATGCCTTTAGACAGCGCGTAATCGGCGCATTTCCTGTACAGAGCAAGTGTTAAGTCACGAAGCCTTTCCATGTATTCCTTCCCTTTTCCCGGGAAGGTCTTTTCAATCCATTCCGCCCCTTCTTCCATGGAAATATTCATGTCATTCTCACCGACAGGCGCTTTGGTAGAAGGAGTGAAAATCGCTTCAGGGAGCTTTTCACATTCCTCAAGCCCTTCCGACAGACGGATACCGCAGATGGTACCGTCTTTTTTGTAGCTTTCCCAGCCGGAGCCTGTGATGTATCCGCGAACAATGCATTCTACAGGAATCATCTCCAGCTTTTGGGTTTTCATGCTGTTTCCATCAAATTCGGGTTTTCGGAAAAACGCAGGCATATCCGCTGCGTCAATGGAAATCATATGGTTCGGCACCACGTCTTTTGTAAAATCAAACCAAAACTTGGACATCTTGTTCAGCACTTCACCTTTTTTGGGAATCGGATTTTCCAAAATATTATCGAATGCGGAAATGCGGTCAGTGCAAACCATGATAAGGCTGTCGCCCAAATCATACAATTCACGAACTTTCCCCGATTTAAAAGGCTTATATTCTTTCATCATACCCTCCCTGTCCCCTATATAATTATTTCAATTCTTTCTGTAACTTTTCATCTTTACGATAAATTTCAGCAGCCATTTCTTCACGGTATTCTTTATATTTTCTATAAAGATCTCTATCTGCTGCCGCGCCGATTTCCACTGCCAGGTACGCCGCATTTTTAGCGCCGTCAATCGCCACTGTCGCCACAGGAATCCCCGACGGCATCTGGACAATGGAAAATAAAGCATCCATGCCGTCCAGCCTGGCTCCTGACAACGGTACACCGATAACAGGACGAAGTGTCATAGAAGCCACTACGCCAGGAAGCGCTGCCGCCATACCCGCGCCGGCAATAAAGCAGGCTGCCCCCTTTTCTTCCTGTGCCAGAATAAATTCTTCCAGCTTCTTAGGTGTACGATGGGCAGATGCGATCGCCATATCATATGTCATGCCGAAACCGCTTAAAACTTCTGCGGCTTTTTTCATGACCGGCAGATCGGAATCACTGCCCATGACAATACCTACATGCATAGTTCCCTCCTTGAACAAAAATAAAAGCCCCCTGCTTCCCATAACAAGCAGTGAGCCTATTGCACAATACTAAAATGACAGTCATAAATAAAAAAGGCATTCTCTTCCCGTTTGTCCAAAACGCAACCGGAATCAAGAAACCTGCCCATTTTTCCTCCTTTAATAAGAAAAGCCCGCCATAACCACACGGGTTCCGCTTACAATAGATTGTGACTGTACCTTTACATATTTTAATATTTCCATATTGCCTTGTCAATGAAAGTTAATCTGATAAAGTACTGATTTTATAAGGATTTTTTATTATAATTTTATTCTTATTTTCTGTTATTTATTTCTTCTTGCTTTTCTAATTTCTATGTCAGATCCAACATGAAATATAGGGTATCTTTTTGATTTACATTGCGATTAAAGTATACAGACCCTTGTATACATCTCAAACTTCATCTTTCCGTAAAATTTAGTTTAAGAATTGTTTAACGCATAGTACCTTGCATTACAAAGTACCATGTGCTAACCTTTTTACAGAGGATAGTTTCCACGTGGCATAGAAAAGAGAGGTGATTCAAATGAACTGTATGTCACTCAAAAAATATATAGCAAAAGCAATGATCCTCGCTCTTCTAAAAGAAAAAGATACCGATGGTTATGAGATTGCATTAGAAACTGCCCGGTACACGAATTTCCCCAAAGGCAAGATTTACCCTCTGCTTCTCCGCTTTCGAAAGAACCGACTGATTTCCGCCTATTTCCGAAAATCTGAAAGCGGCTTCTTCCGAAAATATTACAAAATTACCCCGCCAGGCAGATTGAAGCACCTGTCAAATATGACAGATACCCAGCATTTATATCATATGATCCGCAAAATTCTGATTACAGGAGGAATGAAAATGACAAGGACTGAATTTATGAGCTTGCTGCAATACTATCTGAAAAAAAGCTCCGCAGAAGAAACGGCAGATATCATTGCCGACTACAACGCCCACTTTGATGTGGCAGAAGATGCCGGTTTCTCTGATGAAGATATCATTAAGGAACTTGGCTCTCCCAAAGAAATCTATCATTTTTACCAACAGGAAGGACTCTTAACAGAAAAAAGTTTCGCCATGAGGCTTTCCCAAAATCTGTTTAAGAATACGGAAACTGTAATGAACCGTGTCGGGCAGAATACACAAAAGCAGCTGGCACGTTTCACTGCCCATCTCCCTGCGCTCACATCTTCCGCTGCGGACATTCTTTCACGCATACTATATATCATTGGCAGCATAGCGGCGGCCATCGCGGTTTCCATCACGCTACTTGCCATGTACATGCTTGCTGTACAATACCAGCCGTTCCCGTGGATGACTCCGTTTCCGTCCATGCATCCGTTGACCCTGGCGGCTATCGGCGGAGCAGGGCTCTCTACAGCCGGCGCCCTTTTCTTTGCCGGACAGGCGGGAAAATCTTTCTATGAATCTGGAATGCCTGCGGAATCCGCTGAAGAAATTTCCGTCAATAATCAATAAAGTAATTAAAAGAAAGAAGTGACTATTATGAAAAAAATTATTATCTGCGTCATTACGTTCATCGTTTCTATCACCGCTGGTGTCGGTTCCTTTGCCGTTAACGACCTGGGATCTTACCAGCAATGGATGGATGACAACAGGCCTCTGATCAAAGCCAACCTGCACAAGGATAAGTCCCACAAAGAAAATAAGCATGAGAAAGACAGCAAACATAACAAGCATGACAAGCACGACAAAAAGGATAAACACGAGAAACAGGAAAAACATATTTCTTCAGAAGGACACGATAGGAAAGACCGCCATGACGGGGAAAGCAAAAACGATTCTCATGAAAAACGGGAAAAACATGAAAAGCATAACCACAGAGATGTAAATAAGCAGCATCCAAAAGAGGAAAGACATGAGGTATCAGTACCGGTTAAAGAAACAAATAATCCGGAACCCGATTCCCTTCCAGCCCCTGACGCAATGCCTTCTGCCCTGTCGGAAGAATCTGCCGGGCAGCAGTAATATATGACACATAAAAAACGGCTTACAAAAGCCGTTTTTTATGTGTCATGCTTATAATTTGGTAAATGCTGAAGGAAAGCATACAGTCATAAACGATACCGATTAAATGTCCATCGTCTGCCTTACGAAAACAGCCTCTTTTATTTTCCCCTCAAAGGCATTTTTCATCGGATATCCTCTTTTTTCCTGCCCGCACAAAAGAAAAACGGTACTGCCGCTGCCTGCATAAGCGCCGATATTGCCGCCATCCATAAAATAGAAACATCATATAAAATTCCTAAAAGAAAACTTCCAATAAACCAGGATACACCAAATCCTGTTTCAAAAATTCCATACCCCACCGCTCTTTCACGTTTAGGTACGATGGAAGCCACGGCCGCTTTCAGTGTAGACTCCTGCGCCCCCATACCGATTCCCCAAAGAAGAACGCCGGCATACAGCCAGCAGGAAGACGGTGCCATAAAGATAAAAAACACAAAAGGCATCGACAGCAATGTAGACCATGCGAGAGATACGGTACCGTACTTATCATAAATCCAGCCGAAAAACAAAGCGGAAAACGCATCCGCCGCCATAGCTGCCGCATACAGCAGAGAAATTTCCGCTTCCCCTGCCAGCCCTGATTTCACCGCGTGCAGTGCCACTATCGGAAAATCAATAAAACCGAAGGCAAATAAAGCGATTCCCACCATGTAAATTTTAAAACGGAAACCAAGATGTGCCTCTTTGGTTTCTTTAACTTCCGGCTCAAATTTTTCAGGATCGGGGAATTTTATTTTAGCTAAAATAACTGCCGCTATGCAGAGAAATGCCGGTATGCCGAGAAATAAAAAACTTTTCCCATAAGCCGTTTCCATCCCCCGGCTTCCATAATAAGACAACACCCAGAAAATCAACACCGGCCCCAGGAACGCGCCAAGCTGATCCAAAAACTCCTGAATGGCAAAACTTTTTCCGAGTCCTTCCCGGGATGCGGCATAAGAAAGAAGTGTACTCTTAGCAGGCTGCCGTATCGCTTTCCCCACCCGCCCCAAAATGATAAAGCATGCCGCCATCATCCAATTCCCATCAGGTACAAAAGCAAGACAGGGGATGGCAAGTACTGCCAGCGCATACCCGCCGACAGTCATAAACCAATATTTCCCGCTGCGGCTTGCAATGATACCGGTCACAAACCGAAGTCCGTATCCTACGAGCTCGCCGGCTCCCGATATACATCCCACCATTGCCGCAGATGCCCCCATCATCCCCAGGTACGCGCCAAAGATTCCACGCGCCCCTTCCTGCGTCATGTCGGCAAATAAACTCACTACCCCCATCAGGCAGATAAAAACCATGGCTGATGAATTCTTTCTGACTGTCATTCCGCCTCCTTGCTACGCTTCCGGTTCCTCCAGCCCCAATTCCATTTCATACCCGGTAAGGATCCGTCCGAATTCTTCCTCCGTAAGTGCTTTCATAATCTCCCGGCGGAGTACGGTCGCCTTAGGAAGACCATGGAAATATCGGCTCGCATGAGCCCGCATTTCCCGGACCGCGATTCTTTCCCCTTTCTCAACGCACAATCCATGCAGATGTTTCCGTACCATGGCAAGCCGTTCTTCCCAGCTCGGCCCGGGAAGGATCTCTCCTGTTTCCAGATATGTATTCACCGCCCCAAAAACCCAGGGGTTTCCCCATGCCGCACGGCCGATGGCAACTGCCGCACATCCGGTTTCCTCCATCAGTGCCTTTGCCGCAGGTCCGTCCCCCACATCCCCGTTTCCGATGACAGGAATACGGACGGCATCCACAACCTTTTTGATTTCTCTCCAGTCTGCCGTTCCCGTATAAAAATCTTCCCGTGTCCGTCCATGAACAGTAATGGCTGCCGCTCCTGCCGATTCCGCTGCCATTGCCAGTTCTACGGCATTGATCGTATCCCGCGACCAGCCCAGACGCATTTTTATGGTAACAGGAATCTTCACCGCTGCCGTTACCGCTGAAATAATCTCCACCGCCAGCGGCACATTTTTCATTAATGCTGAACCGTCGCCATTCTTTACGACCTTTTGCATGGGACACCCCATATTGATATCTACTATATCAGCGCCGGCCTTTTCCATCACTTTCGCCCCAAGTGCCATAACAGCAGGATCACTGCCAAAAATCTGGAGAGATACAGGGTGTTCTTCTTCCGCAATCTTCAGCATATCCTTCGTTTTCTCATTATGATAATAAAGCCCTTTCGCGCTCACCATTTCCGCCGTCGTAAGGGCAGCGCCCATCTTGCGGGCAATGACACGATACGCCAGGTCACTCACCCCCGCCATGGGGGCCAGCAGGGCAAACCCATCCAGCTGTATATTTCCAATCCGTGGATATTCCATGCCTATTCCTTTACTGTCATAAATTGTTTGCAGTTATGTATTATATTATCATAATTACCCAACGGGTAAATTCCATTTCTCCCGCTCTAATGAAATACCCTTTATACTTTGTTTACACCGCACAAAAACGGCAGACCCTTATCAATCGGATCTGCCGTTCCTTTTTCCTCAATGTCGTTCTGAGCGGACGCAAGAATACCTTATGGGAAAGCAGGGAAGCGGCAATGTGACACAAAGTGAAGAATCTGTCACTCTCATGACGTCTTACCGATTCCCTCACCATAGTAGCAGATCCTTCACATTCGCTTCGGATGACGATTAGCGTTTCCCTCATTATGACGCTTTTTCCTCCAATCGTCATTCTGAGCGGACGCAAGAATGCCTTATGAGAAAACAGGGAAGCGGCAATGTGACACAAAGTGAAGAATCTGTCACCCTGATGATATCTTACCGATTCCCTCACCATAGTAGCAGATCCTTCACATTCGCTTCGGATGACGATTAACGTTTCCCTCATTATGACGCTTTTTCATCCAATCGTCATTCTGAGCGGAGGCAAGAATGCTGTATGAGAAAGCAGGAAAGCGGCAATGTGACACTGAGCGAAGAATCTGTCACTCTGATGATGTCTCACCGGCTTTTGTATCGCGGTAACGACTTCCAGCTTATAAACTCCGTCCCTTATTTCTTCAATTCTTTCAGGTTGTCCAGAAGGTTTCTGTGGTACCACTTTTCCGACAGTTTGGCAATCGTACCGTCATCAGTAAGTTTTTTCAGCGCCGCGTCAATTTCCGCCGCCAGTTTTTCTTCTTTCTTATTGACAATAACAACGATTTCATTGACTTTAATCGGCTTGCCTACTGTCACAATTTCAATCCCCATCGCTTTTGCTGTTTCTTCCACACCGAAGTTATCCGGGTATACCATGAAATCATACTGGCCGGTCTTGAGGGACTGCAGGCGATCCGCCACGGTAAGCCCGTCCTGAATTGGTACTTCTTTCATGATATTGTCATGGGCAGCGTTCCAGTCGGTGAGGACTTTATAAATGCCGCCGTTCGGTGTATTCGGTACCTGTTTGCCATTCTTTACCGCATCTTCCAGATCGGAAAATTTATTCTGATTCTCTTTCAGTACATAAATCATGACGGAACTTGCACCTATGGGCGTGTTCGGAACGATATAGTCCTTTTCGCGTCGGGGCGTCCTGTAATAACCGCCGGAAGCGACTTTCGCATCGCCCGATTCCATCATGACGTCCTGCGTTTCAGGCGGCACTGCTTTAATATCCAGTATATAATCTTTCAGATTCTTGTTCACTTCCTGCCATATATCATATTCAAATCCCTGGATTTTTCCATCTTCATCCTGCCAGGCAATCGGCCGCTCCGTGCTGGATACGACTAATTTTACTGCTGTTTTGTTTCCCGCATCCGCCGTTTTCGGCGCGTCTTTCTTTTCACCGCCGCAGCCGGCGAAAGCGCCTATAATTATTGCGGAAGCAGCTAATGCGGAAATAATTTTCAAACTTTTTCTCATGATGTAATCCTCCTTTAAATACAATTGCATTACTATTTTTTATAAAACTGATGAAACGCGGGCGAAGAAATTCCGATAAAGAGGAGACAGCTGTAAAATCCCCATTTCATATTGTCCAGTTCTCTGGCGATCAATCTGCCCATCTTCATCATCCTTTCTGTAAACAAAAAATCTCCCGCCCATATAGGACGAGAGACCCGTGATTCCACCTAATTTTGTGCATATGTCACCACATACACCTCATCGGGTACCGGGAAAAATCCTCTATACCCTGACTCTGTATCGGGAGTACCCGGAAAGATCTACTGCTCGTTCAATCCGCCGGACTCAGAAATGCACTTCAGCACCTTATCCGTATCCGCTTACACTCTCCGGACTCGCTTTGCCGTATTCGGACTGCCTACTCTTTTCTTCATTGCCTTAAGTTGTCCCTTACTCTACCATCAATATTCCATTCTGTCAACAGAAAATCAATTATTCCACACGGAGTACCTTGAAATGTCTGTCATCTTTCCTTTTCACCGCGCTTCCCGGACCATGTCCGACAGCGACTCCCAGAAGCGGATAAACGCCTTCCGGCAAATTCATCTTTTTGATATATTCCGCGTTTTCACCTAAATGACGGATAAAGCCGAAGAGAATAACAGACCCCAGCCCCAATTCCGTCGCTTTAAGATGGATATGCTCCGCAATGATTCCCGCGTCATACCGCATGAGATAATCCACCGCTTCCTTCGTGCGGCAGATCAGAAACAGCAGGGGCGCGCCAAAAAGCGGATCCCCGCCTCCGGTTTCTTCCTTTTCTTCTTTTGCAATAAGGTCAAGTATTTCCCTGTCTCTTACTACGACAAGATTGTATCCGCCGTCATTATGTTTTCCCACGGATGAAGCCATGGCCGCGTCAAGTATGGCTTTTTCATCTTCTTGTGAAACGATTTCCTTTGTATAGCGGCGGACAGATTTCCGCAAAGCGAGCACTTCATTAAATTCCATAGTCATTCCTCCTTTAGCTTGCTGTTTTTATTATGACAGACCGGAGACATTTTTTCTATGAAAACATGTAATGTGCAGTAAGCATTTCAATTTTTCAAACATCGGTTTGACATTTCAAATTTATCATGCTACCATGACTTTAAATTGAGCAGAAATGCGGAAAGGAAGTACCACGATGGACTATCAGGCACGTGCAATGGTGATTTGCTGTAACATGGCATGTTGCTGTCATGTCCGTTTTGCGTGCGCTCCTTTTTATACACTTTCTGTCAATGATATGACTAACTGAATGGCAGGAACGGATCAGCGGGAAGCGCAGGCTTCCCGTTTTTATTTTGGATATTTTCCATCAGGTTGCCGCCAAAAAGAAAAGGCGGCGCCATTCTAAAGGAGCTTATCTTGGATATTGATTTTATGATGAAATACGCTCCCCTTTTCGCAAAGGCGGCATGGACGACACTTGGCATCGGCGCGGCCGGTATTTTTCTTTCTTTTCTTGCTGGACTTGTCATCAGTGTGATCCGATACAGGAAGATCCCTTTTCTTCTTCCCCTTTCCACGGCGTATGTGGAACTGTCAAGGAATACGCCTCTCCTGGTCCAGCTTTTTTTCCTCTACTTCGGCCTTCCGAAAGCAGGCATCCATATTTCCGGTGAAACCTGCGCCGCCGCAGGGCTCACTTTCCTCGGCGGAAGCTACATGGCGGAAGCCCTCCGAAGCGGAATTGAGTCTGTGTCCGTCTCTCAATATGAATCGGCAGCCGCCCTCGGCCTTACGGAGCATCAGATTTTCCGTTTTGTAGTTCTCCCGCAGGCTTTTACCGTTTCCCTTCCGCCTCTCTGCGCAAACGTTTTATTTCTTATCAAAGAAACCTCTATTTTCAGCGTCTGCGCAGTGCCTGACCTGATGTACATCGCCAAAGACCTCATCGGGCTTTACTACAAGACCGATGAAACTCTCTGGATGCTCGTCATTTCCTATCTCATCATCCTTCTCCCTATTTCGGCGGGAGCGTCATTACTGGAAAGGAGGCTCCGTCATGGACCATACAGGGATACGGATCCTGCTTGAGGGCAGCAACGGTTTGCGCCTTCTTTCCGGATTGTGGACGACCGTGGAAATATCCCTTCTTTCCGTAATCGGTTCCGTGATTTTCGGCCTTTTCACCGGTCTTTTCATGACACTTCAAAACAGAGCGGCAAAACTTATTTCCCGTTTTTACCTGGAGTTTATCCGCATCATGCCGCAGCTTGTCCTTCTCTTCATCGCCTATTTCGGCATCACGCGAGCATTTGGTATCAGCCTGTCCGGATTTGCCGCCTCTGTCATCGTTTTCATCTTATGGGGAGCAGCGGAAATGGGCGACCTTGTCAGAGGCGCGCTCATCTCTATCCCTAAGAGCCAGTACGAAAGCGCGGAAGCTTTAGGCCTTTCCCGCCGGCAGATGTACCGCTTCATCATTATCCCCCAGTCGCTCCGACGCTTGCTTCCGCCGGCGATCAACCTGTTTACGCGGATCATTAAGACCACTTCTCTCGTTGTCCTCATCGGTGTCGTGGAAATGCTGAAAACAGGCCAGCAAATCATTGAAGCAAACAGATACACCGCTCCCGACGCGGCGCTTTGGATCTACGCCGCAATATTTTTCCTTTACTTCCTCGCCTGCTATCCGCTTTCCCGAATGGCAGCATATTTGGAAAAGAAATGGACAGACTGATATGGCAGAAAACATCCTGCTCCACACAGAGCATCTCAGCAAAAAATTCGGAGAACAATTTATCTTGAAAGACATCTCTCTTGATGTAAAGAAAAGTGAAGTCGTCGTGATTATCGGCCCGTCAGGCTGCGGCAAATCCACTTTCCTGCGATGTATCAACGGCCTTGAGCCGCTTTCTGGAGGAAAAGTGGAACTGGACGGGCAGAATATTTCCGACGGCTCCGTCTCAAGAGCCGCCATCTGCCAGCGTATCGGCATGGTCTTCCAAAGCTATGACCTTTTCCCTCACATGACCGTTCTGGAGAATATCATCCTTGCCCCCACGGAAGTGCAGAAACGGAAGAGAGAAGAAGTCACCGCCGAAGCAAGGCAGCTGCTGAAACGAATCGGACTGGAAGACAAAGAAAATGCCCGTCCCGGAGAATTATCAGGCGGGCAGAAACAGCGCATCGCCATGATACGCGCTCTCATCATGAAGCCGGAAATAATGCTTTTCGATGAAGTCACCGCTTCCCTTGACCCTGAAATGGTGCGGGAAGTCTTAGACGTCATCATGGAGCTGGCAAAAGAAGGCATGACCATGCTCATCGTAAGCCATGAAATGCAATTTGCCCGTGCCGTGGCAGACCGTATCCTCTTCTTTGATCAGGGTGTCATTGAAGAAGAAGGAACCCCGTCTGAACTCTTTGATCACCCGAAACGGGAACGGACGAAACAGTTTTTACATTCATTCAGATATGAAAGAAGTCAGTAGAAAGAAGGGATCCCCATGTTAAAGAAACTATCGTACATCCTCACCGCCATTACGCTCGTATGCACCATGGCCTTTGCCGCAGGCTGCGGAAGCAAAAATTCCGATGATAAACAGGCCGCGCCGAAAGCCTCTTTCCGTTCCATCGCGGACATTAAGCAGAGTGGAAAGCTGATTATCGGCGTATTCAGTGACAAAGCGCCTTTCGGCTACATTGACAAGGATGGAAATTATCAGGGATATGATGTATACTTCGCCGAGCGTCTCGCCAAAGACCTGGGCGTAAAAGCGGAATATATCTCCCTTGAACCGGCGAACCGTGTAGAATACGCGAAAACGGGAAAAGTAGATATCGTCCTCGCCAATTTCACTGTCACTAAAGAAAGAGCGGAGCAGGTAGACTTCGCCCTGCCTTACATGAAAGTCGCCCTCGGCGTTGTTTCCCCCAAAAAAGACAACATTACATCCATTGACCAGCTGAAAAACAAGCTGCTCATCGTCGCCAAAGGAACGACAGCGGAAACCTATTTCGACAAGCACCACCCTGAAGTAAAACTGCTGAAATTTGACCAGAAGTAAAGAAATAATGCACAAAACCGGGCTGCCTGCTGACCATGGGCTGCCCGGTTTTCATTTGCCTTTCTATATTTCCTTTCGCGGAACTGTGCTTAAAAGAACCGTTCATGCTATCATAAGGGCATGGATTCTCATGAAAGGAGAGCTTTATGGAACGATTTGATTTTGATACCGTCATCAACAGAAAAAACACGGCCTGCCTTAAATACGATTTCGCCGAAGAATACGGCGTACCCGAAGATACACTCCCCTTTTGGATCGCCGACATGGATTTTAAAGTGGCGGACTGCATCACCGATGCTCTTCGTGACCGCGTGGAGCATGGTATTTACGGGTACTCCGACACAGGCGTTTCTTATTTCCGGGCGCTCGCCGGCTGGGAGAAAAAACATTTCAACTGGGATATCCGCCCGGAATGGCTCATAAAAACTCCCGGCGTCGTTCCCGCCATCAACATCGCCGTAAAGGCTCTGACAGAAGAAAATGACGCCGTCCTCATCAATCAGCCCGTTTACCATCCTTTTCATGCCGCTGTCACGCAAAATAACAGGAAACTCATTAACAGCCCCCTCATTCTTAAAGACGGCCATTATGAAATTGATTTTGCCGATCTGGAAGAAAAAATTAAAACCCACAAGGTAAAGGCGGCTGTCCTCTGCTCCCCCCACAACCCCGTGGGCCGTGTGTGGACGAAAGAGGAGCTGCATGCCTATGCGGAAATCTGCCGGAAATACAATGTGGCGGTCATTTGTGACGAAATCCATGCCGATTTTGTCTTCAAAGGACACAAACATATCCCCTTCGCTTCCATCAGTGAAGACGCGGCGGGCATGTCTGTCACCTGTACCGCCCCTAGCAAAACTTTTAACATTGCGGGGCTCCAGACATCAAACATTCTTATCCCTTATGAAACTATCAGAAATAAATTCAAAGCCGTCCTCAACTCTTTCGGCTATGAACGTCCCAATGTCATGGGTATCATTGCCGCCGAAGCCGCCTACCGCGGCGGGGAAGAATGGCTTGCCGCCGTCTGGGAATACATCGAAAACAATCTTGCTTTCACAAAAAAATTCCTTGCCGACAAACTGCCGAAAATGAAACTCATCGAGCCGGAAGGGACTTATCTCCTCTGGATTGACTGCAACGCTTATGATATGACGGATAAGGAACTGGAAGAAAAACTTCTTTATGAGGCAAAACTCTGGCTCGACATGGGTTCCATGTTCGGTCCGGAAGGGAATAAATTTTTCCGCTTCAACATCGCCTGCCCGAAAACCGTTTTAGAAAAAGGTCTGATCCGGCTGGCTGAAGCATTTAAAGAATAATCCATATAAAAACAGGAGGAGCCCCACCGCCGGGGACAGCACTCCTGTTTTTTATTGCTGTTTTAATTGCAATATTCTCTTGAACTCCGGATCGTCCCGGATGAAAGCAAAATGATCCTGCACAGAGGCCGCGGAAACGACATCCGGTCCTCCAAGGATGACCGCTTTCTCCAGGTAATCCAATGCCTGCTTCCTGTCCTTCTTATCCGCGAAATTCGTGGCAATTCCATAGTAAGACCATGTATTCTGCGGATCCGCTTTCAGAACTTTTTGAAAATACACGATAGACGCATCATAATGCCTGCCTAATTTTTGAGCAACGGCCATGTCATAATCAGCCTGTACATAGGAAGGTGAAATGGAAAGCGCCTTTTCAATAAAAGGAATCCCTTCGTCAGGAGAAATATCGAAGGCAAGAATAATTCCCTTGAGAGAAAGCGCCTTATAATTTTCTCCATCCTCATTAATTGCCTGATTAGCCAAACGAAGCGCCTCTGTACGATGTCCTTTCCCATAAGCCTGCGCCGCTTTGTGGTACAGTGCCTCTGATGCCTCCGGGATCTCATGGACTTTTATTTCCTGTGCCGCCGGAATGTCTTCTGCAGCAGGCGTTTTTTTCTCCCCGCTGTCCAACCCGCATCCCGCCATTAGTAACACAGCCAATAACGCATATCCTATTTCTTTCATAAATGCCTCCTGCCCCTATTGTAAAAGAATTTATCCTCCGGCGCAAAACATAGTATAATAAAGGAAAACAATTGAAGGAGGCAGTATGAATAAACTTGCATTTATCACAGGGGCGACCAGCGGCATCGGACTGGCTACCGCCAAAGCACTTGCAGAAAACGGCTTTGATTTGGCGCTTGCCGCAAGAAACGAGGAAAAACTTTATGCCGTCAAGAACGGCTTTGAAAAAAATTATGGAGTCAAAGTCACGCCGTATCCCCTCGATGTAAGAGATCGGGATGCCGTACAAAACACTGCCAGCCGCTGCCTTTCCGAAACGGGCACCCCCGATGTCCTCGTAAATGACGCAGGACTCGCCAGAGGCCTCGAACCGTACAGCAGCAACGATGTCGATGATATCATCCAAACCATCGACACAAACATCAAAGGACTCTTCCTTGTGACCCGTGCCTTCCTTCCCGCCATGCTTAAGCGGAACACGGGGCATATCATAAACCTCGGTTCCACGGCGGGACTCTACGCTTACGCCGGAGCCGCGGTCTACTGTTCTACCAAAGCCGCAGTAAAAACTTTCAGTGACGGCATCCGTATCGAAGTCATAGACAGCGACATCAAAGTCACTACCATCCAGCCGGGTATCGTGGAAACGCCATTCAGTGAAGTCCGTTTCCATGGCGACAAGGAAAGAGCTGCTGCCGTTTATGAAGGTATCGATGCCCTTCAGGCGGAAGATATAGCCGATATAATCGTCTTTGCGGTGAACCGCCCAAAGCGTGTCCAAATCAGCGACATCGTCATTATGGCCAACCAGCAGGGCACCGGTTTCCTGGTCAGCAAAAAGAAATAAGCGGTTTATATTCCTTTTATATTGACAAATTCTCTTCCTATAAGTAGAATATAACTTGTCAATGCCGATATAGCTCAGCTGGTAGAGCGGCGCATTCGTAATGCGTAGGTCGCAGGTTCAAATCCTGTTGTCGGCTCCAGTGATTCGAGTCTGAGAAGTTCTCCTTTTCAGACTTTTATTTTTTCCAAATGAAATATTTCTGTCATGGATTCACGAAAAAGAACCTCCCTGAAGGAAGGTCTTTTTTTGATCCGGTAAATTATGCTTTTCCCAAAAGTTCTTCCACGAAGTCCCAGTTGACAACCTGAAAGAAGTTCTCCGCATAATCGGCGCGGCGGTTCTGATATTTCAAGTAATAGGCATGTTCCCACACATCAAGGCAGAGAATCGGTTTCTTGCCGTCCTCCAGCGGGCAGTCCTGATTGGCCGTGGATAGGACATCAAGTTTGCCGCCATCTGCCACGAGCCATGCCCAGCCGCTGCCGAAACGGCTTGTGGCAGCCGCTGCAAACTGCCTCTTAAATTCATCAAAAGAGCCGAAAGACTCATCGATCTTTTCCAAAAGAGAATCAGACGGTTTTGTCTGCCCGACAGGTGCCATCATCTTCCAAAAAAGACTGTGATTGTAATGGCCGCCTCCATTATTACGGACAGCCGTGCGAATCGCTTCCGGCACCTCATTCAGATGAATGATAACATCTTCAATGGACTTTTCGGCCCATTCCGGATAATTTTCCACTGCTTTGTTCAAATTTGCCACATAAGCCGCATGATGCCTGCCATGATGGATTTCCATCGTTTTTGCGTCAATAATCGGTTCTAAAGCATCAAATGCATAGGGCAGATCCGGTAATACAAAAGCCATAATAAACTCCTTTTTCATATACGACAGCCTCCTGCAGTTCCCTGCATCGGAAGCGGTTAAAATTTCTGTGATTTCATTATATCTTATTTTATCGATTTATGCAAATATTTCGATTTACTTTTTTAAAAATATAAAAGCAGGGTGCCCTGCCTTCATATAAACCTTCCTATCCCTGAATCAAACGGCCTCTGTACTTACTAACCAGGAAAGAAGCCAACAGAATCTTTGCCAGATCTCCCGGAAGAAACGGAAACATACAGAGCAGAAACGCTGACCATACGCCTGTACCGGTAAGGAATATGAACCAAACGATCCCCAAAATATAACAGCCCAGAGTACCGCATATGGAGGCAATCAGCATTGTTTTAAAACTATATCCATATTTCTCGGAAATCAGTCCGGTAACAAAAGCCATCACCGCAAAACCGATAATGAATCCGCCTGCAGGTCCCGCTATAACGGAAACACCGGAACGCATCATGGAAAAAACGGGGACTCCCGCCGCGCCGAGAAGAAGGTAAATAACAATACTCATCAGTCCATACCTGGAGCCAAGGAATCCTCCCGCCAGTAAAACGGCAAAGGTTCCCAGCGTAATCGGTACCGGCTGGATCGGTATCGTCAGTTGGGAGCACACAGCGCAAAAGGCGGCAAACAGTGCACAAAGCATTTGCATACGGATATTACTGTTATTCATAATGACCTCGCTTTATAATTTATGTTTTATTATAAACAGCCATCCTTTATATGTCAACGGCATGTGTTCAGTAAGGTTTATATTTTCAGTTTCTGCCTATTTTCCGCAGTAAAAAAGACCCCGGGGAAATTCCTCTCAGGGTCTTATTGGTTTTACATCAGTTATTCTTTAACTTTTTCTTCTGTTTCCGCTTCGACTTCCGCCTCTTCATGAACCGGAGCTTCTACCAGAGAAAAGCTGATTCTCTTGCGGGCTTCATCTACGCCGATGATACGGACAGTCAGATCATCGCCAACCCGGCAGATATCGCCCGGTTTCTTGTTATGATCCTGTGTCATCTCATTGATGTGGAGCAGGCCGGTAAGACCGTCTTCCAGTTCTACAATAACGCCGAATTCAAGGATTTTTACCACTCTTGCACCGACTATATCATCCACTTCATGATCTTTGACAGCAGTTTCCCATGGATTCGGAAGGCAGTCCTTATGACTGAAAGAAATTCTCTGCTTTTCTCTGTCAAAAGACTTAATCTTAACGTCAATCACCTGTTCCGGCTGGAGAACATCTTCCACCTTGGAAATCTTTCTCCAGGACACATCGGAAATATGAAGCAGGCCTTCAATACCGTTCAGCGCAACAAACGCGCCGTAAGGCATAATTTTCTTCACGGTACCTTTCAGCACTTCGCCGTTTTCATAAGCCTGTTCAATGACATCCAGCTCACCCGTGCGCTGTTCTTCAAGAACGGCTTTACGGGAAAGGACGAGGCGGTTCTTTGTAGGATCCACTTCCAGAATCTTGGCTTTAAATTTCTGTCCGACAAGGCTCTGCAGAGAATGAACGAAACGGAGATCCCCCTGGGAAAGCGGGATAAAGCCGCGCAGGGATTTAAGCTGTACAAGCAGGCCGACTTTGATTGCTTCGATACCTTCGCATTCAACCGGTTCCCCCTTGTCAAAGGCTTCCTTAGCCACATCCCAGTCTGCCAGGCGGTCAACCTTGATCTTGGAAACAAAAATCGTGCTGTCTTCTTTCACACTGCTTACAACCTGCACACGAAGCGAGTCTCCTACCTGCAGTACATCTTTAAGGGATGCGGGCTCCGGATAGGAATATTCATGAAGCGGAAGTACGGCTTCGGTCTTGTATCCGAAAGAGATCCAGGCTTTGTCATCGGTCAGGTCTACTACCTTCCCTTCTACAACGCTGCCTTTGTGTACATCCAGGTTCATTTCTTCCTGTTCCAGCATTTCATTCATGTCTTCCATAATAAAAAATACCTCCTCTATGATCCAGTCCGGTGTGGATGCACCGGCGGTGATGCCAACTTTGCATTGACTGTGGAACCATTCTTTTTTCAGTTCCACCGCCGTTTCAATATGATGGGTAACGGCTCCTTCCGCCTGGCAGACTTCCACCAATCTGCCGGTATTGGCACTGTTGCGGCCGCCTATAACGATCATCACATCTACATTCCGTGCCAGCTCTCCTGCCGCCATCTGTCTGTCCGACGTGGCATTGCAGATCGTCTTATGGACGCTCACGCTTCCCGCTTTCCGTTTGATCGCGGTAATCAGGCGGTCTGCCAAAGAAAGGGAGAATGTAGTCTGTATAACAATATGGACTTCGTCCAGGTCCGGCAAGGCTTCCACGTCTTCCATCGTTTCCACGATGTACGGCGCTTCACCCGCCCATTCAGCTACGCTCAGCATTTCAGGGTGCTTCTTTTCACCGACAAGCACAATCTTTTTGCCTTCCGCCGCCAGCCCTTTCGCTATTTCCTGGTTCCTCTTCACAAAAGGACAAGTCGCGTCAAGCAAAACTGATTTTTTGCGCTTGAGGTTATTATAACACGAAGGCCCTATTCCATGCGAACGAATAATCACTGTTTCATCGGTTATCTCATCAGTACTCGTCACGGGAGAAATCCCTTTCCCCGCAAGCCTTGCCACGACCTGGGGATTGTGGATAATCGGCCCCAAAGTAACCGTCTTCTGTCCTGAAACAGCAGCATTTTCCGCGATTTCCATCGCTTTTCGCACGCCGTAGCAGAACCCCATCACTCTTGCTTTATAAATTTTCATTGATATATTTTTTCCAACTTCCCCTTACATATAACTAAAAACTACCATTTGCTATAAAAAAGTTCTTTACCTATTTAGTATTTATCTTCTCCATATACTCATCAGTTAGTTTTTGTATTTCCTCTTTGACTTTTTTATTCAAAGCATCCACTGCTTCATCATCAGCTCTTTGCTTTTTTACTTCAATCGGTTTCCCGATGAGCACGGCAAGAGGGCCGCATTTGCGGGGCATAGCTACAGAACCTACCACTGCCACGGGGAGAATAGAAACTCCGCTCATGAAGGCAAGGGACGCCATGCCTGAATGAAAACGGCCGAGTCCTTCCCTTTGTATACGTGTGCCTTCAGGAAATATACCAAGTGCATTTCCTTCTTTCAGCTCCCGGATCGCCCGGCGGATTGCTGCACGGTCTATAGCCCCCCTTTTTACAGGGAATGTGCCGAACTGGCGGAGAATGTACCCAAAAACCGGATTTTTAAAGAGTTCTTCTTTAGCCATATAATGGATAATACGGTCTTTAAACGCCACACCGACAATGGGCGGATCAAAATTACTTTTATGATTCGGCGCCACGATAATTGCGCCTTTCCTGGGAATATTTTCCCGTCCCTCCACGTGGAGACCGTAAATGCCGAAAAAGAGTCCGTTGAAAAGCACTCTCACCACGCTGTAAAATATCTTTTTAAACATTTGCCCGCCTTACTTCCCATTTCTTTTCACAGATTTCCATAATCGCTTTAGCCGTTTCTTCCAGCGTAAGTCTGCTGTTATCCAAAAGAACCGCATCTTCTGCCTGTTTCAAAGGGGATACTTCACGATGGCTGTCCTGCCAGTCCCTCTTCCGGATATCTTTTTCCACCTCTTCCAAAGTCATGCCCGGATTCTTTTCCGTCATTTCTTTGAAACGGCGGAGCGCTCTCGTGTGAACGGATGCCGTAAGAAATATTTTTACATCCGCATGAGGAAGCACTGTCGTCCCGATATCCCTTCCGTCCAAAACAATCCCGCCTTTTGCAGCCTGGCGCCTCTGTATTTCCACCATGGCGGCGCGGACGCCTGCCAAAGCGGAAACCGCAGATACCTTTGCCGAAACTTCGGGCGTGCGGATATGGTCCGTTACATCATGTCCGTTGACAATCACATGCATGGCGTCGGCTTCCGGTTTCACGGTCATGTCCATTCCTGCCGCCAGCGCGACGATATCTTTTTCTTCCGTCAATTCCCGCCGAAGAACTTCGTAAGTCACCGCACGGTACATAGCACCGGTATCCAAGTAAGCGTACCCCATATTTGCCGCCAGAATTTTGGCAACACTGCTCTTTCCTGCCCCTGCCGGTCCGTCAATCGCAATAGCTAATTTACGCATCTGTCTTATCTCCTGCTGCTGAAAGTGCCGCCATCCGCCCCATAGAAAAGGCGGCCTGTAAATTATATCCTCCCGTAAACGCATGCACATCGAGTACTTCGCCCGCCAGATAAAGTCCGCGGACAATTTTTGATTCCATGGTGGAAGAATTAACTTCTTTTGTAGAAATACCGCCGGCTGTCACAATGGCCTCTTCAATCGGTCTTGCCTTTGTAATAGTGAGAGGCAGTTTTTTTATTGTCTGCCGCAGATGAATACGCTGTGCTTTTTTCAGCGCCGCCGCAGGAATTTCTGCGGGGATATCTGCCAGTTTCAGCACCGCATCAATCAAACGGCGGGGAAGCAGCTCCGACAAGGCATTGCCCATCTGTTTCAAACGGAATTTTTGCAAATCACGGAGAATCCGCTGATCCAGAACTTCTTCCGTCAAAGCAGGTTTCAGATCAATATAACCTGTCACCTGATACCCCTGTGACAGCCAAAGCGTAACCACGTCGCTCTGTGTCAAAACGATGGGGCCGGAGATCCCGAAATGGGTAAAAATCATTTCTCCGAAAGCCTCTGATTTCCTTCTTCCCCCTGCTACCAGCGCCAAAGTCACATTTTTAAGGGAAAGTCCCTGCAGTTCTCTGCAATACGGTTCTGCGCAAACAAGAGGAATCAGGGCAGGACGGATTTTCGTCACCGTATGCCCCAGTTCTCCGGCCAAACGGTAACCATCGCCCGTGGAACCTGTACGGGGATATGATTTGCCGCCGGTGGCAAGAATGACTGCATCCGCTTCATAAGTTCCCTTGCCCGTTACCACGCCGGCAGCGCATCCTTTCTTTGTCTGTATATGGAGAACAGGCTCGCTTAAATGGACATCGACCTGCTTTTCATGTAAAAGACGCATAAAAAGATGGCGGACCTCTTGGGCATCATCGCTTGCGGGAAATATGCGCCCTCCCCGCTCCACCTTTGTTTCCAACCCCCATGTATGGAAAAGGGAGAGCAAATCCATGTTATTAAACCGCTTATAAGCGCTGAAAAGAAAACGGCCGTTTCCCGGTGTCATGGCGATGAAATCCATAATAGGCGCGTTGTTCGTCAAATTGCATCGGCCTTTGCCGGTGATCCCCATTTTCAGCCCGACCTTGTCCATCTTCTCAAAAAGAAGGACTTTTGCCCCGTGATCGGCTGCTGTGACAGCCGCCAAAAGTCCCGCCACGCCGCCGCCGATAATGGCGACTTTTTTACCGGTGGAGCTCATAAAGCTTTTTTACCTCCGCAGCAGTCAAACGGCGGTACTGCCCGCGATTCACATCCAGCGTAAGGAAACTGTACCTGATACGCTTCAATTCAAAAACCGGATAGTGGAAGATTTCCATCATCTTGCGGATCTCACGATTCTTTCCCTCATGGAGTACCATGCGGAGCCTTGTTTTATTCTTTTCCGCGTCATAGCCGAGCACTTCGATTTCACAGGGCGCGGTCACACCGCTGTCAATCTTTACACCCTTTTCCATCTTCTTTGCCAGTTTTTCAGAAAACTTCCCGCGAACTACCACTTCATATTCCTTCTGCACTTCATGGCGGGGATGGGTCAGAATAAAATCAAGCTGTCCGTCATTGGTCACCAAAAGGAGCCCTTCCGAATGGTAATCCAGTCTTCCCACGGGAAATACACGTTCCCGCACACGGCGGAAATAATCCATGACCGTTCTTCGTCCCGCAGGATCGGAAACGGAAGTAATCACACGATCCGGCTTATGGAATAAATAGTAGCGGAGCGGTTCCGGCTTCACAATTTCACCCAAGGCTTCAATTTTATCCGTACAGACGTCCGCCTCCGTCCCCAGTTCCCTGACGACCCTGCCGTTTACACGGACACGGCCTGCCAGAATCAATTCTTCCGCTTTACGGCGGGAGCAGACCCCTGCATGGCTCAATATTTTCTGTAATCGTTCCTTCAAAACAACTCTCCTTCATCCGGCGCATGGGCCCATTTCATCTTCAATTCACTCACACTCGATAGTCCCGTGCATTTCAGAAACTGTTTGGTTGTTCCGTACAAGATAGGCCGTCCCGGCACCTCCAACCGCCCCCGTTCTTCCACCAGCTCTTTTTCAAGAAGCGCCGCCAGTATGCGTCCTGCCGAAACGCCGCGGATCTTCTCTATTTCTGCCCGTGTCACCGGTTCTTTCATGGCAATGACCGCAAGAGTTTCCAGCGCCGCTCCTGACAGAGGCGTCTGCTTCCCCAACGTTTCTGAGAGCCATGCATCATATTCCTTCTTCGTTGCAAGAGACCAGCCTGCCCCCGTTTCATGGAGCGTAATCCCGGAATCATCTTTTCCATATCTTTCTTTCAGCAGGGCAAGCGCTTTTTCAATCTCATCGGGATTTTCTTTAAGCGTGCTTACCAATTCCTCCATAGTCACCGGATCTCCTTTGACAAAAAGGAATGCCTCCAGCAATGCCGCCAAACGGCTCAGCCCTCTCATGGCCATCCTCCTTCTATCATAAGTCCCGACACCGTATCACGGAGCAGAACCTCCCCCGTACGGAGAAGCTCCAAAAGCGCCATGAGCGACACGGCGAGGCGCAGTCTTGTCTTCTTCCCCCGGAAATATGTCATCAGCCCTACCGCTTCCCCCCGGCGCAGCGTAAAACGGAGTTCCTCCATCTCATCATCCAGAGAAACCTCCTCCTGCTCCATAATCGTCGTCTCCTCTTCCTTCAGCGATTCATAAAGAGCAAAAAACGCGGCCGACAACTTTTGGAGAGAAATCTTTCCCGTATACAGCCCGCTCCTTATTTCAGCAGGCTCTTTCGTGCGGTACACTTCCTCTTCCCGTATGAGCGACTCGATATGGGCGCGGATTTCTTTCATCCGCTTGAATTCTTCCAGCGAACGTTCCAGCTCACGGCGGGGATCCTCCGTCTCACTTTCTTCCTCTTGCCGTCGTTTCGGAAGAAGCGTCCTTGATTTAATCAGAAGCAGCGTCGCCGCCATCGTAAAAAAACTGCTTCCCAGCTCCAGATTAAAAACCTGCGCCTGATTTAAATAATCCAAGTACTGGTCGGTAATTTCATGAATGGGAATATCATGGATTTCTATTCTGTTTTTCGATACCAAGTGCAGCAGCAGATCCATCGGCCCCTCATAGACCGGAATACTCACTACGTAGCTGCCTCCTGTTGTTTCCATAACCCCTCCGTCAGCGGCAATTTTCCAATTTCTATCTTATCATAGTGGATATACATTCACAAACAGACCGCCCCCGTGCCATTTAGTATATAATGGAGAACAGAAAAAGGAGATTCCTATGGATAAAGAAATAAAAGGCAGGCTTCCTCCTTTCACGGAAGCCCTCATAAACCATACAAAAGAAAAACAATTCCCCTTTGACACGCCCGGCCACCACGGCGGAGACTTTTACAACCTTACAGAAGAAGGAAAAGCGTTTACCCGCTTCTATGGAAATGCCATGTTTGCCGCCGATATGTCCGACTCAGGCAATGACCCCGGCAACCCATCTTCCCATGAAGGCGCGGCGGGGGCAGCGGAAAAACTGGCAGCCGACACCTTCGGCGCAGACCGGGCATGGTTCGTCCTCCACGGCACTTCCGTTTCCAACCGCATTTGCTGCCAGGCGCTTCTTTCTGAAAATGATCTCGTCCTTCTTGACAGGAACAGCCATAAATCCGTTTATCAAGGCGCCCTTCTCCAATGCAGCGCCATTCCGGTCTGCCTGGACTCCCTGCGGCTGAAAAACGGAATCATCGCCGGTATCGACAAACGCAGCCTTAATGAAAAACACCTGCGAAAAGAAGCGGCACGTCTTGTGCCGGAAAGCAAGAACAGGAAACGGCCCTACCGCCTTGCCGTCGTCCAGCTTGCCACCTATGACGGTTTCATGGCCGATGCGAAATACATCCTCATGAAATTAAGAAACCTCTGCGACTATATTCTCTTTGATGCCGCATGGGCAGGATACGAGCAGTTCCTTTCCCTGACTGAAAGCCTGTCTCCCCTTACCCTGGTCCTCACAGATAAAGATCCCGGACTTCTCGTCACCCAGTCTGTCCACAAACAACTGGCGGGATTTTCACAAACCTCGCAGATATTGAAAAAGGACAGCCACCTTCGCGGTAAAAAGAGGTACCTTCCTGACGATGTCTTAGACAACGCCTTTCTCATGAATATTTCCACCAGTCCTTACTTCCCCTTCTTCTCCGCTCTCGAAATGAATGCTTTTCTTCACAGGAAATACGGGCATGCTCTTTGGCAGGATGCGGCCCACTTCGCCGTAGAGCTGCGGAAGAAGATCCTTACATCCTGCCGAAGCGTCACCCCCCTGCTCCCCCGTATCATTGACGGACGGCCATGGGAAACATATTCCACGGAAGAAATTCTTTCCGCCCCGCGCTTCTGGCAGTATGGAGAAAAAGGAAATGAAAAAGAACACTTTTCCCACACACGGATCGATCCGTGCAAAATCCTTCTCACCACGAACAGAAAAGGACGTCCGTACCCTGCCATGCTTCTTTCCCTCTATCTTCAGAAAAGAAATATTACCCCTGAAAAATGCGGGCTTCACACACTCCTCTTTCTCATCCAGCCGGGAGATCAGGAAGAAAAAGCAGAGGCTCTCGTTTCCGCATTAATGGACTTTGAAAACAACGCCTGGCATCGTCCCGTTTTGGAAATTCTCCCGAAACTCTCGGGGAATTACAACATGACCGTCGCTGAACTGGGCAGGCAGATAGAAAACTTCCTTGAAGAAGAGAATGCTTCCCGCCTGGAAAACAGCATTTTCTCCCTGCACCGAAGGGAAATGGCCTGCAGCGGGCGAAAAGCCACGGAAGCCTTCGTCAGAGGAGACAGAAAACTTCTTCCTCTTTCCCGACTGAAAGGAAAAACTGCCCTCGAATGCGCCATGATTTATCCGCCCGGCATCTGCGCCGTCACGGCGGGAGAAAAATGGACACAGAACGATATTTCCTACTTCCTCTTCATTGAAAAATATATGAATCGATACCCTGATTTGGCCCCGGAAATTATAGGGCTCCATAAAAAAGAAACTACAAAAGGGGAAAAATTATTTGCCTGGATCCTATCCGAAGGAACTCAACGGGTTTGACAGCCGGAGTTTATTCAGATATAATTATAAAGCTATTCAACAGCTCCACAGCTGTATTTTTTTAGAGAGGTGATTTACACAATGGCAACAAACAAGAATCTCCGTTTTAAGACCAGCAGACGTTTTGGCATGAACATTTACGGCCATCCGAAAGCGTTAAAACGGCAGCCCGCTGAAACCCGTCAGAAGAAGATGTCTGAATACGGTCTCCAGCTCGCAGAAAAACAAAAAGTTAAAGCGCTGTACAACTTATTGGAAAGACAGTTCTACCGCTATTATGATAAAGCGAGAAGAATGTCCGGCGTCGTTGGTGAAAACCTGCTGTCCCTGCTCGAAACAAGACTGGACAACCTGGTATACCGCGCAGGCTTCGCTCGCTCCATCCGCCAGGCGCGCCAGATGGTCAGCCACGGTCTCATCGCCGTTGACGGAAAGAAAGTAGATATCCCGTCCTATCCGGTACGTCCGGGACAGGTGATTACCCTGAAAGAAGCCTACAGAACCAATGAAATGTTCAAACAGGCTTTCCTCGAACTGAAGTCTTTCGACCTTCCCTATGTAGAAAAGAGCTTCGACAACTGGTCCGCGACACTCGTCCGCACACCGCTGCGTGAAGAACTCCCCTACAAAGATGAAGTCAACGAAACGCTCATCGTCGAATTGTACTCAAAATAATTTTTACCTTAAAATCCGACCTTTTTCGGTCGGATTTTTTATTTCCCGATTTAACAACCCCTTACCCCTGCATTACAATATAAGAAAAGAAATATAATGGAGGAAATTATGAATACAATCATCTTCGCCTGCTCTACATTAAGAAAAGAGCTGCTTGCCGCCATGAAAGAGAATAACAATCACACCCCTATTTTCTTTCTTCCAAGAGAAGTCCATACAGACCCCAAGTTCCTCCACACTTATGTACAGGATAAGATCGACCGTTTCTGTCAGGTAGATCGCATCGTCATCTGCACATCAGGATGCGGCGGCGGTACAATAGGACTCACAGCAACTACGGCGGAAATTGTGATTCCACGGACACGGGACTGCCTGGATATTCTTCTTTCCGGCAACTCTCTCTCCACGCTGGAAAGAAATTACGAAGGCGTTTTCTTTACCGACAGCTGGCTGGACTTTACCCGTAATTCTCCCCTTGACCTGGATAAACTGGAAGCGGAACGGGGCAAAGAAGGCGCTGCGAAATTTATAAAAAAACTGTACGGCCGCATCAATCAGTTCTACATTATCGACACCGGCTGTTATGATCTTACCCCAGTCCGGAAATATGTCCGGCGAATGGCACACATATTAAACGGGACCGTGGAAGAAATACAAGGGCAATACGGTATTCTGAAAAAAATTGCCAAAAATCAGTTTGATGAAGATTTCCTCATCCTAAGGAAAGGAGACACTGTTCCCCACGGATTTACTTTCCCTGTTTCCACAAAATAATGAAAAATAATCCAGTATAAAAGGCCGTGCATTTAGCTGCACAGCCTTTTTATATTGCTTCAGTTTTTATTTTCCCTATCCCAATATTCCGTTTCCATGCCGATTACGGAGGAATTAAAGACAGGATTTTCAGATTCTCTATAATTCTTCGTGGCTTTCATCACATAGCGGAAACCTATATAAAGCATAGGGATATTGCAGTATACAATGATGATATTCCCCAAATCGGAGAATGCCCACAAGTTGGACAAGTCATATTCTGCAATATTGCAGAATATGCCAAAAGCAGCAACAAAAACGCCCATCCCGCGGATAAAGTGGATAAAAGGACGGGAACTGGAAATACGATTTGCAGAAATTTCCGAAAAGGTAATAAATCCGATCACACAGGTATATGCAAATAGGCAGAAACAGACAGATACCAAAATCATAACGAGCTCATTCAATCCGCCCGGTGTCATGGAGCCGATAGAAAGAAGGAATTTCGGATATGTCCCTGCCGCTTTCCACGCTTCCGGTTCCATAGCCCATCGATGAGCCATAATAACGATAAAGCCTGTCATCGTACAAATCACATGCGTATCAAGGAATACACCGATGGCAGAAATGATTCCCTGTTCACAGGGATGTTTTGCTTCCGCCGCAGCCGCAGGCATCGTGATAGTCCCCTGACCGGCTTCATTAGACATAAGGCCACGCTTCACGCCCTGCATGAGAACCGTACCGAAAGCTCCCCCGAAAACAGCTTCAGGTGTGAAAGCCCCCTTAAAAACTGCGCTGAAAAAATAAGGGACATTATCTAAGTTAATCAGAATCAGGGACACCACGGTCAATACATAAATCACCGCCATGACAGGAACAAGTTTATTGCTGACCGCGGCAATACGGCGGATTCCCCCGAAAGCCATGACCGTGACCAGTACAATGACAACAAGGGACACCACGTAGTAGAAAACAGACTGCACAGGAATAGTGCTTCCTGAAAGAATGCTTCCCATGGCTCCGACGGAAGACACGACATTAAAGCCCTGTGCAGGCAGGCACATCATGGCATACACGATATAAACCAGCGATAGTGCCACGCCGATCCACACTTTGTTCCCACAGAGACGCCGCGCATAGAATGGAAGGCCTCCCACAAATTCTTTCCCCCGCTTCTCCTTGAATATCTGTGCCAGGGTACTTTCCGTATAAGCAGTCGCCATACCGAAAAACGCAGATACCCACATCCAGAAAAGCGCCCCCGGGCCGCCGGCAGCAATCGCTCCGGTCACTCCGATAATATTTCCCGGCCCCACACGCATGGCCGTACTCAGACAAAAAGCAGCCAATGGGGAAATCCCCGTACGGATACTGTGATTGTCCATAAGCGTACGTACGCCCCGGCTGAAACACTGAATCTGTATAAAGCCGAGTCGGAAAGTGAAATACAGCCCGGATCCTACAAGGACGATAATGGCAAGTGAGAACTGTCCTAAAAGAGGGATTGCTTTCCAAAAGCCGAACATCTTAGGAAAGTCCCAAAAGAAATCGGATACCGGTGTAACGAAAGAAAGTACGGCATTCACTGCCGCGAATAAGCCTTCCATGGTGAGTCCTCCTGTAAAGAGGAAAACGATTCTCTCAGGCAAATCTGCCGCAGAATCGTCTTCCAAATATATTTCTGAATTGCTTCGAAACTTACTGCTTTACGCCCGCTGTTTCTATGGCTGCCGCCAGTTTCGCCGCAAGCCCTTTCATCTTTTCCTTGGATACGGAACAAACGGCAAGACGGATTCCTTTCTTCATAGGAACGAGGAATACATTGTCCTTTTCAAGGCAGTCACAGACTTTCTGCGCGCCTTCCAGCGGAATCGTGATGAAGAACCCGGAAATATAGGGGACAAACTTCACACCTGCATCTTTTGCTTCTTCCATGAAGATGGCCGCTCTTTCACCAATCAGCTTGAAATATTTATTTCTTTCCGCATCCAGCCTTGCCACCTTTGCGGAATCACTGCAAATATCAATCATTACATTCTGGGCGGCACTGTTGCAGTTCGACCAGGTTGCGCGGCTCGCATACTGATTGATGTCTACAAATTCCTTTGCCACATCAGCATCGGAAGTAATGCCGATCATCGCCCCCTGGCGCTGGCCGTAAAGAGTAAACCCTTTGGACAGTGTATAAGCCACGATCGTTAAAATATTCTTGGGAAGCCCGCCAAACACCTTAAAGAAGCGGCGGCATTCCTGTTTTTCACCGCTGTAATCCAGATATGCCACATCAGGAATAAGCACCGCATTCTTATCTTTCCCTTCCACCGTATGTTTCAGTACGTCCACAGCCGCCTGCCACTCTTCCACACTCATGCAGTACCCGGTGGGATTATTGGCGACACCGTTAAGAATGATGACAATATTTTTCTGGCGTGACAGGATATCTTCCACTTTTTCCCTGAAAGCGTCCACATTGAAATGACCGTCGTCTGTAAGAAATTGGAAAGAAGCAACCCTGCGATTCGGATAGTCAATCAAAGAATCATAAGCGCCCCAATGCCAATCGGTAATCAAAACTTCATCTCCATCAGCAGAATAATTATGAATAGCATGATGCAGCGCGCCTGTACCGCCTGGAGTCGCACAAGCATTAATGTATCCGCTCGGACGGGATTCTCCGAAACACTGGTCAATACAGCTTTCCAGAAACTTTTCATATCCCTGGATAGGCGCATATGCGATAATCTGGCGGGGTGTCAGCCTTGCATAGGCTTCCTGTACCACCTCAAGCTCCACTAAATTGCCGTCTTCATCAAGAATGGATCCTACAGTTCCGTTAATGACTTTATCTTTGCCGATTTTATCAGCCAAAGCCACGGCCCTGTTATTTGCCGCAAAAATATTGTCCTGCGCGCTTTTCCCCCGCGCCTGCGGTGCTGCTACACTAAACATACGATCTACCCCTTCCAAACTGCTCATCGCTGTTACGCTACGACTTTCATATATTAAAGGTATAAATTTATTTTACCATCATGGAAAATACGCTGCAATAAATAAGACTGTACATAAGGAATTTTATTCCCCTTACCACCTATAATTGATATGAACGGAACGGACACCCTGACGAAAGCCTCTGTCATTGTTTCATAAACGGACAAATCAATTATTTCCGGCAGATACGCTCCACTTCTTCCGCTCCGTTTCATTTTGCCAATGAATGAGTAGAGAAATAAGGAAAGCAAGGGCAAGCATTCCCGAAAAAAGACTGAGTGTCGCGCTGTAACTGCCAGTCGCCTCTTTCATGAGTGCCAATATGACCGGTCCTGCTATCCCCGCAATCCCCCAGGCTGTAAGAATGCTTCCATGGATAGCCGCCAGCTGGCGGACACCAAAAATATCGGAAAGGAAAGCGGGCATACAGGAAAATCCGCCGCCATAGCAGCTGATAACGGCAAGCACAAGAAACTGGAATGCAAAACTGTCCGTTATTTCCGACAGACGATAAAATGCAAATACTTCAAAAGCAAAGAAAATGATATACGTCATACCGCGGCCGATCCAGTCAGAAACAGTGGACCAGAAAATACGCCCCCCACCATTCACGACGCCGATGATTCCTACAAAGGATGCCGCTTCCGGCGGTGCCATACCGATCACATCCTGTGCCATAGGAGATACGACGGCAAGAAGACCGATTCCGCAAGTAATATTTGTAAAGAAAATCCACCACAAAGCGTACCACTTCCATGTCCGCATCGCTTCCTTACGCGTAAGCTGCGGGCCGAGGACAGTACGCTTCTTTCCTTTCTCCATTTCCGCCTTCAATACATCTTCAAGACAGGGAACCACCTCTCCCGGACGGGGCGCCCGAAGGTAAGATGCAGAAAGCGCCATCACTGCCGCATAGACCGCGGCAAGAATAAGGAAATTCTCCGCCAGCCCTACCGTCACAGTAAGGTACTGCATGGCAGGGCCCGCAATAAGAGCGGCAAATCCAAATCCCATAATGGCCAGACCCGTAGCAAAGCCGCGATGCAGAGGAAACCACTTCACCAGCGTGGATACCGGAGTGATATACCCTGTTCCCAGTCCGATCCCCCCGATACATCCGTAAAACAGGTACAAAAGCACCGCCGACTTTACATAAACGGCAAATGCCGTCCCCACCATGGCGGAGGCGAAGAAACAGGCAGAAACCAGTCCCGACTTGCGCGGGCCAAGACGCTCCACAATACCGCCAAGAAATCCTGCGGAAAGCCCAAGAAATAAAATGGCAATAGAAAACGCCCACGTAGTTTCCGAAAGAGATAATCCCATTCCCGCCATAACAGGCTTCGTGAGAACGCTCCAGGCATATACACTGCCGATGCAGATATGAATGCCTGCCGCCGCAAGCGCAATAAGCCAACGATTCCTTTTCATATAATCCCCTCCATTACTAGCTGAATGAAGGGAAACCAATAAGCGCAAAACCGCCTGAGTAGGTTTCCCTGCCCAGACGGTCGGCTTGTTTTCGAAATAGGAAGTTCACGTGGTCAATTCCACAGAATCCGTCAGTTCTTCCTATCCTTTAGATTGTGCAGTCATCGTATCATGAAAAATTCTTTCCGTCAACAGAAAACCCACACCATCTGTCTATCCTCTTTATCCCATGTCAGCCTGCCTGCCGTTTTTTAGAATCTGTGGGAATAAGAAAGTCTCCAGTTAAGCGGGAGTTCCAAGTTTCCATAACGGTTTGCGTAATTCTTGTGATCCAGGAGGTTGTTCAAGGTCAAGGAAACCGTATCCCGCGGGGTTATGTCATAAATCGTATTCCATGTCAGACGGATACGGGACGGTACATCCCCATAAATGGAGTAGCATTCACGGTCACCGAGATACTTGAAAGTCATCGTGCTCCGCACTTTATCCGCACGGTATGTAAGCGCAGCAGCTATATCAATACGGCCTGCATCCTGCTCCCATTTGGAATTCTTCTTCGAGGGATCCCTGATTTCCGGATTGCCGTACCCCAGTCCCAAAGAATAATCCCAATGGGCATTTACGGTTCTTGCAAATTCCGCTTCCACCCCGGTATTTCTGAACTCTCCTTTATTGATAGCATGCTGGAGCCCGGTGAGAGGATCTTTATCAGACCAGCCGAGTTTGTTGTCAAAATCCATATGGTACACGGCAAATTTCAAACTGCTTTTATCCCCGATAAGCTTTTTCACACCGGTTTCATAAGTCCAGCCTTTTTCAGGCTTCAGCCCGCCGGCAGCAGCCTTGTTGCTAAAATAAGCATCAACGGTCGGCATCTGGAAAGCGCGCCCCACGTTGATATACCACGATGTGGTGTCATTGATTTTATACAGTGTCTGGAACTGGGGATTGATAATCCGCTGATCATCAAAAGGATCGTCGATCATTTCCCCGCGCAGTCCCACCGTCGTGCTGAAACGATCGTTAAACGCATGATCCCACGACAAATACAACGCATTGTTCGTGCGGTGTGCCTTATTTGATGATTTAACAAGGCTCGTATAATCCTCACGCTTGAAGCTGTATCCCGTGATCAAGGTATCCCTTTCGCCAAGTTTCCATTCTTTCTGCACATCGGCAATATAACTTTCCAGATCGGCAGAGGCAGATATTCTGGCATTCTTTACATGGTCCCAGCCGTCCGCCTGACGGTAGTTGTATCCGAGCGTCGCCTTGACTCCATTGTCTTTCCCCTGATAGTACAATCCCGTAGTTATACGCCTGTCCTGATAGGTATAATCATACTTTACAGGCCTTCTTCCCGTTTTGATGCCGCCCCTTGTAATCGTGCCGTCCTGGAACATGAAATTGAAAGACAACTCATCCGTCAGCTTGCCTGCAACAGCAGCACGGTTTTTCTGTCCTTTCCCGATCCACCAGTCAATACTGGATCCACGGGGAAAATCATTGGCACGTGTATAGTCGTCAGAATATTCCTTCGACAGGCTCACCAGCAAACGGTCACCTGCATAAGTTACACCGAAATCCTTATAATAATTTCCCACGGTTCCTTTGAGAGAAATTCCCTGTTTTGCCTGCCCAGGCTTTTTCGTAATGATATTCACCACGCCGCCCATCGCTTCGCTGCCGTACAGAGTTCCTGCCGCGCCTTTGATGATTTCTACCTTTTCAATCATTTCCACAGGAATCCCGTCAAGAGAATTGTAATTCTTCAGATTCATAGGGATGCTGTCCACCATGACAAGAGTGCCCCTGTCATAACCACGGATAACCGTACGTCCCGAACTGAAACCGAAATCCTGCCCACCATCGCCATAACCTGTACTGGTAAGACCCACCTGGCTTTCAATGATATCAAAAGCATTTTTATAACCTGCCTCCTCAATCTTCTTAGCGGTGACCACCGTTTCCGTCGCAGGTGTTTCTATTTCTGTCGTTTCCATCCTCTGCGCCGTAACGACGACAGGATTCAGCGTGTAAACCTGATCTGCTGCCGCAGCTCCACTCCAGCCCGCCAGTGACAGCAGTACTGCCCCTGCCAGTAATTGATTTTTCTTCATCATCATTCCTCCTCTGATAATATTTTTTCCCGTACTGCTAAATGATTTGCCGCACCCCATCCTTTCGCGTGAACTAATACATATAAAAACAATGTATCTATCATCAGCAGAAGAAAGCTATCCGATGTTTCGCCTATCCTGCATGATGAAAAGCAATAAAAAAGCAATGATCGTACCACAAAAATTCCTTTGTGAAATCCTCATTGCCCCTGTAGGTAATATGAATGCTTCGCTTATTATTATTTTATGCGAACCACTTATATTATTTACTTTACATAATCATATGTCAATAATAAAAAACATTTTCTTCATAATAGACTTATTCCTCAAAAAGAAAAAGCCATGCATATGCACAGCTTTCTCAATTCTCACATCAGAATTTATATTCCACTCCTGCCAGGAAGTTGCGTCCCAGATTATAGAACGTGGAGGAAGATGAAGAAATGATGTCATGCCGGTTGAACAGGTTATCAATATTCAGGAAGAAACGGGCATTTTCATTTGCCTGATAGGAAAAGTTCAGGTCAGTGAAGAACTGGCTCTTGAATGATTTGTAAGGCGTGTAGTCACGAATACGTTTCCCCAGATAAGCAAACTCAAAAGCGCTTGTCAGCTTGCCGGTTCGGTAAACGATGCCGCCGTTCCACTGCACTTTGCCGTAATAATCATGCCAGTCCCCTGTTGTACCGCCGGCCTTCCTTTCCTGCTTCTCCGGATGCCCGAAAGTCAGTCCCGTGTGGTAGGACAGGTTTTCATTTTCATTTCTTGTCCATTCGAGTTCAATACCGGTATTTCTTACATCTTCATTGGCATATTTGATATCTCCCACTACACCTGCGCCGACTTTTGCTTCCAAGCTGTCCTTGATTTTGTAGTGGAATGCGGCCAGGCGCCAGGATGACTTGCCTATATTTTTCTTTGCGCCGATTTCATAGTGGGTTCCTGTCTGAGGACGAAGTCCCGGAGAGGCGATGACATTGCCGCCGCCATAAAGCTGTTTGAAAGTCGGCATCATGAATGACTTTCCCGCCTTGGCATAAATCATGGTATCTTCACTCAGATCATGCATAAGAACCAGTTCGGGCGTAAATTTGTCATACTTGTTTCCTGCATCATCTTTTGCAACCCAGGTCTGGCGAAGATTCAGGTTCGCCCTTGTCGCCCCGGTGAAATCGTATTCCAGCTGTCCATAAAGAGAGTACATATTGCGCGCATAGTGATAAGTATTTCCATCGACAACGTCCGCCATGTCCCTGCGGAAATCACCGCCGATAAGGACGGAACCCTTATCAAAATGCCAGCGGTTGGACAAATTGAACCCAATGGTCTCATCATTATTTTCTGTCTTTGTGAAAATCCGCTTGTCGGGGTCATATCTTCCCCTTTTCGCGTAAGGCGCTACTTCCGTTTTGCTCTTACCGGTGGACATATCTCTCTTATGATAGTAAAAATCCGCTTTCAGGTCATCCTTATCATAATGAAGCCCCGCCACGTTTTCGCGGGTCTTGTAAATCATATCCTGGCCGGGCTGCCCTTTATTCTTTCCGTTGCGTCCATCATAACGGTATACATAGTGGCTGTTGTTCTCCGAGTACGCATGGGTAAAATAAAGACCATCAGTGATATTGTAACGCCAGTCTACATAATTATGCTCAGCACGGATGATATTGTAATACATCCCTGCCGGACGGCCGCCGTCAGGATGGGAAATATGATCTACTTTCCCCATGTGGTCATAGGAATAAGTAATCCCGAATTTATCCCCTGCCTGCGCGCTGACTGCATAGTTCTGCTGTCCATAGTTGCCAAAGCCCGCTTTTACCTTGGTATCCCTTGTCCCTTTGGTGATGATATTAATAACACCACCGCTGGCTTCTGAACCATAAAGAACCGCACCGCCTCCGCGGACAATTTCTACTTTTTCCACGGAATCGGAAGCAATATCCTGAAGACTGTACATGCCGCTCTGATTCATCGGAACACCGTTCACAAGAACGAGCGTGCCTTTTTCAACACCACGGATGACCGCCTTTGCCGTCATTGTCCCCTGGGAGAGACCGCGGGGCCCCTGGCTGCTGGTAATAATACCTGTGGAGAACTTGAGCGCTTCCTGCATATTGGCGGCTCCGGTTTCACGAATCTGTTTATCCGTGATAATCTCCACCGCTGCCGGCGTTTTTAATTCTTTCGTATCTGTACGTTCCGCCGTGACAATGACGGGATCCAAGGTATAGATCTCCGCCGCATCTGCTGCACTCCATCCTGCCAGCACAAGCAATAAAGCCCCTGCCAGCGCCGTGTTCTTTTTCTTCATACTTTTCCTCCTCCGGCTGCGAAAAGCCGATTTTCCCAAACAGCTTCCCCTAACCAATAAATGAAATTCTATATCATTGATTTCCGGCAAGGCTTTCCCATGTTTCGCCTGCGAAAATGAAATGAACGAAAAAACAAGAGACTCTCCCTTCTCTGATTTGTGGATCTGTCCTCTTAAAACGTTTTTCCCCCTGTCAGCGCATTAATTCTTTTACAGGAAGATTTCTTATATTATCTGCACATTCATAATAATTTGTCAATAAATTCGTTATGTATCCTTCAGTAATTATCATCACGCTGTCTTAAAATCCTTTTATTTCTCTTACCATTCGTAAAAATATATTTATTTACCTGTAAAACAATCAAATTCCACTCCGGAAATACATCTGTAAACCAATTTTACTCATACAAAAACCGGCTCTTTATAAAGCCGGCTTTCACATTTCCATAACATTTAGGCAAAAAGTTCATCAGGCAGGACTTTATTCTTTCCTTCTTCAATGGTAAAGATAGAAGCGAGAAGTTTTTTCGTATACGGGTCTTTTGCCAGTGTCAGATCGCGAATCGTTTCTACCACTTTCCCTTTCTGCATGACTATGATTTTGTCACAGAATGTATTGGCAAGGGCAAGATCATGACAGATAAAAAGATAGGCTACCTGTCTTTCCCGCTGAAGCCGGGTAAGGAGTTCGATCACGGTTTTCTGTACGGACATATCCAGTGCCGAGGTCGCTTCATCACAAATGATGATTTCCGGTTCCAGTACCAAAGCTCTTGCGATGGCGATACGCTGCCGCTGTCCGCCTGACATATTATTGGCATAACGGTCAGAAAATTCCTCCGGAAGTTCTACCAGCCGCAGCATTTCCCTTGCTTTCGCATCAACTTCACTGTTCTTTATCATGCCGAAGTTTTTCAGCGGTTCGCATATAATATCGCGGACGCGCATTTTCGGATTGAACGCGGTAGAAGGATCCTGGAAAACCATTTGTATTTTCTTACGATGCTGCCGGAGTGCTTCCCCCTTTAAACGAGTAATATCCTCTCCGTGGAAAATAATCTTCCCTGCAGAAATATCGTATAGACGGGTCAGCATCTTAGCCACGGTAGATTTGCCCGAGCCTGATTCCCCTACGATACCGACTGTCTCAGCCTTATGCACAATGATATCCACACAGTCGCAGGCTTTGAGGACTTTTCCTCTGCCCAAGTCAAAGTTCTTACAGATATTGTCTATATGAAGTATTTCTTCTCCGCCTTTCATGCTGTTGTCTTACCTCCTAAGCTGGGAACCGCCGCCAGAAGCATTTTTACATAATCGGTTTTCGGATGGTAAATAACTTCTTCCGCTTTCCCGTATTCCACCACTTCGCCATTTTTCATCACCATGATATTATCCGCCATATAAGCGGCGACACCCATATTGTGGGTAACGATGATAATGGCAATGTTCATATTTTTACGCACTTCCATCATTTCTTTGACAATGGTCGCCTGTGTCGTCACATCAAGAGCCGATGTCGGCTCATCAGCCAGGAGCAGTTTCGGATGAAATGACATGGCCATGGCGATACCGACACGCTGCCGCATGCCGCCGGATAATTCATAGGTATAACTTTTCAAAACCTGTTCCGGATCGGGAAGCCTGACCATTTCCAGCATAGAGATCATCCGATCATGGGCTTCTTTTTCATCAGTCAGCCCGTGAACCGCCAGAAAGTCCCGATACTGCCTTCCGATCGTATGGATGGGATTCATCATGGCGCCGCTGTCCTGGAAAATCATAGACACGTCCGTGCCGCAAAGGCTTCTGTGCATTTCCGCTGTCTGCTTCTGCGTATCCTCTCCATTGAGAATAACCTGTCCTTCAGCAATATGCCCTCCGCCGGGAAGAACATGCTGGATGGCACGGATAACCGTAGTTTTCCCTGACCCTGACTCTCCTACGATAGCCAGAACCTGCCCCGCATCCAAATCGAAAGATACATGGCGGACCACAGGGTCGCCTTTTCCATAGGCGATTCCTAAATCTCTTACCTGTAATAGCATGGGAATATCTCCTCATAATAAATTCAATTGAAATGGAAACAGAAATTCGATACAGCATGGCAACGGCCGGACAAAAACGGTCTGTACCGAATTTCCATCCCCATTTCAGAGGAAGGAAAGCCGTTTCTCCGCTGCCGGATATATGACAGTGGAGAAAAGGCATATTTCACTATAGAAATTACTTAGCCGGAGTAATGTCCTTAGTTACCCAGTAGTAGTCACACGGATAAATATTGGCATTCTGGACAGACTTGTTGCTGACCATATTGGTCTGCGGATAGCCGAAGATCAAAGTAGCAGCGTCATCCTGGACAATTTTTTCCATTTTAATGATGATATCTCTGCGCTTAGCCGGATCAAATTCAGATGCCAGCTGATCAGACAACGCATCATACTCAGGGTTGCTGTATCCGGAACCGTTCTGCGGATTGCTGCCGTCTACATTAGTCTTCCAGTACTGGTTGACGAATACTTCCGGATCCCCTGCCTGTTCGGTCAGGATATTGGAAATCAGGAGGTCATACTCCCCGCGGACGCCGATACCATCCAGTACGTTATAGTCTACATTCTTCAGGTTGATCTTGATGCCGACTTTCTTCGCATCCGACTGGGTAGCTTCCGCATACAACGGAAGTTCCGCACGGCCGGAGTAGAAAATGAAGTCCAGCTCCAGATTCTTGCCGTCCTTATCCACAAAGCCGTCTCCGTCGCTGTCTTTCCATCCTGCTTCTTCCAACAGCTTCTTAGCGCTTTCCACATTGTATTTATCCGGATATGCCTTCATTAATCCGTCGAAGTCATAATCCAGGGATGGCGGAAGCATCGGACCACCGGCAATAAAGGTATCTTTCAGCAGCACCTTGGCATAGGTTTCACGATCCAAAGAGCGAAGCAGCGCCTGACGGACTCTCTTATCCGCCAGCGGTTTTCCTTCCTTGACATTCATACGGGCAAGAACATCGCGGATAGAAGAAATGGAACTGATATTGAATTTATTCTTATCCTGGAACAATGCCAAGTCGCCGGCAGCCACATTGACCGCTATATCGATTTCGCCTTTCTGGAGTGCCATGGCACGGGTATTCGGATCATCAATGGTATTAATGACTAAGTGTTTAAACGGCACCGCAGCATAGTAGTTCGGGTTTGCATCCAATTCGCATTTTGCCTTGGAGAATGATTTAACCATGTATGGGCCGGTACCGATCGGTCCCTGTTTAGCAAAATCTACTTTCCCATCGGAATCGACATCAACAATAATAAAAAGCGGATCCCCCAGAATGCCGGGAAGTGTGGCAATCGGTTTTTTCGTATAAATAGTGACATTCTGTCCATCAGCAGTGATGTGATCCAGTTCAAACATGGCCTTTGCACGGGGAGCCTTGGCAAAGGTACGTTCGATGGATTTTTTGACCGCTTCGCCGGTTACCGGTGTGCCGTTGGAAAACTTAATATCCTTGATTTTGAAAGTCCAGGACATCTTATCATCAGATACCTTCCAGCTTTCAGCAATCCACGGTTCCGCATTCATTTTGGAATCAAAATGGACAAGGCATTCACCGACACCGTAACGCATGACCTGCCAGCCAAAATAATTGTCGGTCGGTTCCAGGCTGTCTGCAAAGTTGGTAATACCTACGGTCAAAGTGTCTTTCGGTCCTTTAGAGGCAGACTTGTCTCCGCCGCCGCATCCGGCAAACGCGACTGTCATAAGAGCTGCTGCTGCCAATGCGGCGCCTTTCTTGTAAATAGATTTCATGGATGTAACGCTTCCTTTCTTAAAACAAAATATAAATTAGGCAAAACCTGTTACATATGCAGAACGGCGGCAAAAGCCATCCCTTCTGATAGGAACCATATTAATCAGTCCTGGCGCGGATCCAGGACATCCCGGAGAGAATCTCCCCACAGATTGAAAACGACAACGGTTATAAAAATAGCAAGCCCCGGGAAAATCATCAGCCATGGAGCGGTCTGCAGCTGCTGGCGTCCTTCATTCAGCATAAGACCCCACTCCGGCGCCGGAGGCTGGCTGCCGAACCCAAGGAAAGACAATCCCGCCAATTCCATCATCATAGCACCGATATCTGCCGCCGCAGTGATGACCATGAGAGGCAGGATATTGGGAAGAATATGAACCCAGAGAATATGGGCAGAAGAACCGCCGCTTACAATAGCGGCATCCACGAAATCACGTTTCTTGATTTTCAGGACCATACTTCTTGAAAGACGGGCATACTTCGTCCATGTCACACAAAGCATGGCAATCATGGCATTCACAAGACTGCCTCCCAGAATACCGGCAATAGCAATGGCAAGAATAACACCGGGGAAAGAAATCATCATATCCGCAAACCGCATGATGACCGTATCCACAATACCGCCGAAATATCCGGCAATGACCCCCAGAAATGTACCTACCACAAAAATAAGGAATACCAGGAAAAGTACGCTTGTCAGGGAATAGCTGGCTCCATACAAGATACGGGACAGTACGTCACGTCCCAGCTTGTCCGTCCCAAAAAGATGCGCTGCAGACGGAGCCGCATTGGCATCCCGCATGACCGCTTCCAGCGGATTATAAGGAGCTATCACCGGGGCCAGCACCGTAATCAGTATCAGAAGAAGCACCAGCAGAGAAGTAATGCGAAAGGCTTTATTTTCTTTAAATCCTTTAATCAGGTTTTCCATTGGACTATTGACCTGCCTTTCTCAATCTGGGATCCAGGTGGTTGTAGGACAGATCCACCACCAAATTAATGGCCATGTACATGAAAGCAATCCAAAGGACAACCGCCTGCACGGTTTGGAAATCACGGTATGTAATGGCCTGTACCACCATGAAGCCAAGCCCTGGCCAGGAAAATACGATTTCTACCACGGCCGCACCGCCCAGAAGAGAACCGAAAGCGAGCCCCAAAAGCGTTATCAGCGGAAGAAGCGCATTGGGAAGAACTTCCTTCCATAAGATGTGAGACTCAGAAAATCCTCTTGCCCGCGCGCCCATGACATAGTCCTGCCGCAGTTCTTCCAGCACAGTCGCGCGAACCTGCCTCGTATACTTCGATGCCATGACTACGCCGAGCGTCACCATGGGAAGAATCAGATTTTCCACAGAAACATCGCCGCCAACGATAGGAAACAGATTCAGCTTTAAAGCAAAAATCCACAGAAGCATAAGACCCATCCAAAAATTAGGTACAGATACCCCCGCAAAAGTAAAACCACGGATGATGTAATCGGCCCAGGTATTCTGCTTAACTGCCGTATATATTCCCAGTGGGATGGCAAACAAAAGCATAAAAACGGAAGAAGCAAACGCAAGAATAACCGTAGCAGGCAAAGCTTCCAGAACCGCATCCAACACGGGCTTCTTCATCATAAATGAAAATCCGAAGTTTCCATGAAGCACCCGTCCGAGCCAGCTCAGATACTGCATGAGGAACGGCTGATCCAGTCCCAGTTCATGGCGAAGCGCATCAATTTCCACCTGGCTGACCACGATATCTTCATTCCCTGCAATCATCTGGCGGACAGGATCTCCCGGTGCCAGCATAACCAGGCAGAACGTAATAAAACTGATTCCCAAAAGGACGAGAACCATCTGCCCAAGACGCATAGCAATTTGTTTGTTTGTCACACCTATCATCTCCACGTTGGCAAAATAAAAGCATGAATCGGGGAATCATTAATCCATGCCAAAACAAGGTAATTCAAATACCCTGATATTTTTGTTTAAGCTGTACCCCTGATTTGCTCCCCAAAGCGACATTGATACTTTACACACTTTTTAATATCCACATTATATCACAATATATTAACATTGCAATAAAAATATATAAATATTTACCAAACTTATAGCTTACATCCCACCCAATACATATCATTCGCCCATAATGCATATACCCCTATATGTATTCTAAAATGTATTTTAGCCTTACTTAATCCATAAAATATTTTTTATCTGTGTACAAACAGAAAATTCCCTGCAGATGCAGACTCATTCCCTTGTCTGCCCTTACGCATATTGAGTTCGATCTTTATATTTCTTATAATGAAGTGAAAAAGGATTTAATGTAAACAGGAAATGCATAGGAGGAACCATGGATCTGGATAAAATTTGCCGGGCTTTTAAAAGAAACCGATTCGACTGCACCATTTTCGAAACGGCAGAAGAAGCGGCCGCATATTTATCACAGGAAATACACGGTAAAACCGTGGGGATGGGCGACTCCATGACACTGGAGAGCATGAAAATGTACGAACGGCTTTCAGAGAATAATGAAGTTTATGACGTGCAGCATATTGAAAACAAAGATTACACATCGAAAGAACGGATGGAACAATTTCTTTCCATGGCAAGGAAATGCCTCATGACCGATGTCTTCCTCACATCCGCCAACGCTGCAGCGGAAACGGGCGAACTGGTAAACATCGACGGTACGGGAAACCGGATTTCAGGCTCCCTCTTCGGACACAGGAAAGTGTATTTTGTTATCGGTGTGAATAAAATCTGTCCTACTTTGGACGACGCCATTTTCAGGGCAAGAAATGTAGCCGCCCCAAAGAACGTAGAGCGGCATCACTATAAAAACGGCTGTTCCTTCTTCAATTATAAAAAATGCTGTGACTGCAGCGCGCCTGATCGGATCTGCAACGCTCTTGTAATCTACTACAAGAAGATGAGGAATATGGACATGGAAGTCGTCATTATCAATGAAGAATTGGGATTATGAAGACAGAAGCCATTAGCTGTTAGCTGTCAGCCATAAGCTGGAGAATAGAGGATATGAGCGCTGTCCGTTAAACGTCATCCTAAACGAATGTGAAGGATCTGCCGCCGTGATGGAGAATACGGTAAAATGTCATCCAGAGCGACAGCGAAGGATCTATTACCGTAGTGAGGAAGGCGGTATGAAGATAAAAGCCATCAGCTGTGAGCTGTCAGCTGCAAGCTAACTATTCTTTTACGGTTTGAGTCATTACGGCGAGCGAGTATCCTCAATCAATCGTACTACGTACACCAACGGGCTCCTTCTGACGGCCGACTTCATGATCCTTGTATAAGACGGTAAGGTGTCATCCTGAACGAACGTGAAGATTTGTACCCGTGGTGAGGAAGGCGGTAAAATGTCATCCAGAGCGACAGCGAAGGATCTATTACCGTGGTGAGGAAGACAGTAAGACGTCATCAGTGTAATAGATTCTTCACTCCGTGCCACTATTCCGTTTTCGTTTTTCTCATAAGGCATTCTTACCCCCGTTCAGAATGACAATTGGATGAAAGAGCGTCATAATGAGGGAAACGTTAATCGTCATCCTGAACGAACGTGAAGGATCTGCCGCCGTGATGGAGAATACGGTAAAATGTCATCCAGAGCGACAGCGAAGGATCTATTACCGTGGTGAGGAAGACGGTAAGACGTCATTAGTGTAATAGATTCTTCACTCCGTGCCACTATTCCGTTTTCGTTTTTCTCACAAGGCATTCTTACCCCCGTTCAGAATGACAATTGGATGAAAGAGCGTCATAATGAGGGAAACGTTAAACGTCATCCTGAACGAACGTGAAGGATCTGCCGCCGTGATGGAGAATAAGGTATGAAGATAAAAGCCATCAGCTGTGAGCTGTCAGCTGCAAGCTAAATATTCTTTTACGATTTGAGTCATTACGGCGAGCGAGTATCCTCAATCGCACTGCGTGCGCCAGCAGCTTCTTCTGACGGCCGACTCCATGATCCCCGTATAAGACGATAAAGTATCATCTATAACGCCAGCGAAGGATCTATTACCGTGGTGAGGAAACCGCAAAATATACTTGACCAAGACCCCTTTGCATAAAAGCGCAAAAAAGCTTCTCACGTTCAGGATATACTCCATGTTCTATGAGAAGCTTTTTACATTTCATTCCCCTGTCAGGCACTTCCGACCGGCTGCGCCGGACAGCAGAGAGAAATCAAAAACATGAGCCGCAATCCGCTGTCAGTTCATCCGATATTGGAAATTATTTCTTTTTTCCGCCGAGATAGGCCGCCATGACGTCGGGGTTTCCCGCCACTTCCGCAGCCGGTCCTTCCATAACGATTTTTCCCGTTTCCATGACATAAGCATAGTCGGCAATCTGCAGTGCTTTTCGTGCATTCTGTTCTACAAGAAGAACCGTTGTCCCCATTTTATTGATATCCTTGATGACATCAAAAATCTGCTGGACGACAAGAGGCGCCAGCCCCATGGATGGTTCATCAAGAAGCATGAGCTGCGGTCTTGCCATCATGGCACGGGCAATGGCGAGCATCTGCTGTTCCCCGCCGGAAAGGGTGCCGCCAAATTGGTTTTCCCTTTCCAGCAGCCGGGGAAAACGCTGGAAGACTTTCACCATATCTTCCCTGATTTCTGCCTTATCCTTTCTCTGGTATGCGCCGAGTTCCAGATTTTCACGGACAGTCATGTTCTGAAGGATCTGCCGCCCTTCCGGCACAAGGACTACACCGGCATTCACGATATGGAACGACTTTTGTCCCGTGATGGATTTATCTTTAAAAAGGATCTCCCCTTCCGAGGGTTTCATGAGTCCCATGATGGTTTTCATCGTGGTGGACTTTCCCGCGCCGTTCGCTCCGATAAGGGTCACGATTTTCCCTTCAGGAACAGAGAGGCTGATGCCTTTCAGCGCCGTGATATTTCCATAGCCGGCGACAATATTCTTAAGCGTAAGCAGCATTATTCATCCTCCTTTCCGAGATAAGCCTCAATAACGGCAGGATCATTCTGTACTTCTTCGGGAACGCCTTCCGCCAGTTTTTCGCCGAAGTTGACGACAATCAGGCGGTCGCAGAGAGTCATCACAAGGTGCATATCATGCTCAATCAAAATAATGGTCGTTTTATAGGTTTCACGAATTCCACGGATGAGTTCCGTAATAGCTGCTGTTTCGCTGTCATTCATGCCTGCTGCCGGTTCATCCAGGAGGATAAGTTTCGGATGGGCGGCAAGAGCACGCGCGATTTCCAGCTTTCTCTGCTTGCCGTAGGGCAGTTCCGTGGCAGGGCGGTCCGCATCCTGTTCCAGCCCCACAAAGCGGAGCAGTTCCATCGCTTCCTTTCGCGCTTCTTTTTCTTCTTTCTTCTGTACACCTGTATGGAGGATACTGGCAAGAAAGCCTGCTTTTAAATGGTCATGCTGTCCGACAAGAATATTCTCCAGCACTGTCATCCCCGTGAAAAGGCGGATATTCTGGAACGTACGGGCGATACCCCCATTGATAATCTGATAGGGTTTCTTCCCGCTGATCGACTGTCCGTCAAAAAGGATATTCCCTTCAGAAACCGGATACACGCCTGTGATCAGGTTGAAAATCGTTGTTTTACCGGCGCCGTTTGGCCCGATGACACCGAATATTTCCCCTTTCTCCACTTGGAAGGACATATTCGATACCGCCGTAAGCCCGCCGAAACGCTTCACCACATTCTGCATTTCAAGAAGCATCACTTTTCCCCTCCTTCCACGGAAACGGCCTTCTTTTTGCCGAAAAGCGAACCGATCCACTTCACCGCGTCATAAGAAAGAATACCGTCCGGACGGAAAGCCATGAGTGCCACAAGCATCACACCGTAGATGATATCCCTGTATTCCGCCAGGGAACGGAGCGATTCGGGAACGATAGTAAGCACTGCCGCGCCGAGGACAGGCCCCCACATGACATTGCTGCCGCCGAAAACTGTGTAGAGAAGCATATCCACTACACGATGCCACGAGAAATCCGTCGGACTGATAAAGAATGTGACATGAGCGTACAAAGCGCCCGCTACTCCCGCAAAAAACGCGCTGAAGAGAAATCCCATCATTTTGTAATACACTACATTGATTCCCGACAGAGAAGCAGCGTACTCATCGGCCTTCACGGCTGCCATGGCACGGCCGATGCGGGAATGTTCCAGCCGGTACCAGAAGGAAATAATCAGCACCGTCAAAACCAGCAGCACCAGACACACAAGAAGCTGTCCGCCCGTCTGTGAATCTATTTCCAAAGCATCCAGGAGCCCCCAGTCGCTTGCATAATCGGAAAGTACACTTCCCATGGAAGGAATCCCCGAATAGCCGAGTGCGCCGTGAGTAATTTCCAGATTCAAGGCGATGACTCGGACCACTTCACCGAACCCCAGCGTGGCAATCGCCAGATACAGCCCCCGGAGACGGATCGTCGGCAGTCCGATAACCAGAGCCACAAGAACCGCCATGACACCGCCAAGGAAAATCCCTACGGGCATAGGTACGTGGTACTGCGCTGTCAGAATGGCGGACGTATACGCACCGAAACTCATCAGCCCGGCATTCCCCAAAGAAAGGATGCCCGTGCAGAGCGTCATGTAAATCGTCATGGCAAGAATAATATTGATGCAGACAAAGGTGAGAACCTGCAGAAAATATCCATTCAGCAAATCTTCCATTACGGCCTTCCTCCCTTCCCCGCTTTCGCAAAAAGTCCTTCCGGACGAATGAACAGAATCAAAATGATAAGGCCGAAGGCCACCGCGTCACGATAAGAAGAAGTACCGTAAGCCACGCTGAATACTTCGGCGATGCCGAGAATGAAACCGCCTGCCATGGCACCTTCCACATTGCCGAGACCGCCCATGATGAGCACCGCCAGCCCTTTCAGCCCCATTGACGTCCCCATCGTCGGTTCAATCGCATTGAAAGAAAGTCCGATCAGTACGCCTGCCGCTGCACCGAGGGCAGAAGCCAGCATCACCGTCAACGTAATGATACGGCCCGTATTGATTCCAAGAAGACCGGCCGTCTCCGCATTTTCCGAAGTCGCCCGGATCGCCTTGCCCACCTTCGTCCGGTTCAGCATGACTGTGAGAAGAACCATGAGCACCACTGCCGTCCCCAAGCTGATAATCTGGATACCAGAAATTTTAAAGACTCCCATATCCATCAGTTCATTGCCGAACGCAGACGGGAACGAACGGGTCTGCGGCCCCCAGACCATAAGCGCCACACTTTCAAGAAATGTGGATACGCCGATCGTACTGATAAGCGGCGCCAGATGCGTCGCCTTATGCTTGCGAAGCGGACGGAGCGCCAGCAGCTCCAGCCCGTACCCCAGAACCGCGCCCCCGATCATGGCGCCAGCCAATGCAGGGAAAATATTCATTCCCGCTTCCGTTACCAGAAGCAGGCCGATATAAGCGCCTATCATGAAAATTCCGCCATGCGCCATATTTACGATATTCAATACCCCGAAGACCAGAGTATATCCGATAGCAATAACCGCATAAGCGCTTCCCAGCGTCAGACCATTGACAAGCTGTTGAAAAAACACGATAACTTTCCCCCTTCTTGAGAAATATTTCTTTGCCCAAACCTCAGACAAAACTTTGCAAAAACCATAAAAGGACTAAAAACCGCCCCTGCCGCACGGCAGGACACCGATGCAGCAGGGGCGGAAATCTCCGCGGTACCACCCTGTATTTATCACTCTAAGGAAAAAGAGGCAGAACTTCCCGATAACAGAAAAGCCCCCACCTTCATTGCTGAAGATAGGGGCGAACAGTCGCGGTACCACCCTACATTATACTCTTAATCCTTCCTCCGTAACGTGGATAAACGCCATTTTTTACTTATTTCAAAAATGGAGCTCTCAGGCGATAAAAAATAACGGAATGTACCGGCTTGCACCCTCCGCCGGCTCTCTGTGCCATGGACCGCCATCTTTCCTGTCCTGATCATTGCCTGTATCCCCTTAACGCGGGTAACGCCGATGATTACTTCATTCATCCTCGGAACTCCCGGGCGAGCAGGCATCTGCTTTCGTATCGGTTCCCACCACTCCCGACTCTCTATGACGAACCTGTCAGATACGTTTCCCGTTCACAGTCCTTGGTTTTTGTTTGTGATGTCAATTATATGCTGAAATATTTCCACTGTCAAGGGAAATATTAAAACATCTTTTACTGATTGAATGTTAAGCACAGAACTTTCTATTTCATTATTTTGCATCACAAAACAGTATGGCTCCAAAATAGCTCTTAACCGTTATCGCTTTCCTTTTCCTTGCGGATGACATCATGGGCGCCGCCCTCCACGATGGAAGTCGCGGAAACCAGCGTAAGCTTCGCTTTCTTCTGGAGTTCGGCAATCGTGAGCGCGCCGCAGTTGCACATCGTAGCCCTCACCTTGCTGCAGGTCTTAGCCACATTTTCCTTGAGCGGACCGGCGTAAGGAACATACGAATCCACGCCTTCCTCAAATTGGAGCTTCTTATCTCCGCCCAAATCATATCTGGCCCAGTTACGCGCACGGTTTGAACCTTCCCCCCAGTATTCCTTCACCACAGTACCACCCACTGTACGCTTCTGCGTGGGAGACTCGTCGAAACGGGCAAAATAACGTCCCAGCATGACAAAATCGGCACCCATCGCCAGCGCCAGCGTGATGTGATGATCATAGACAATGCCGCCATCAGAGCAGACCGGCACATACACGCCCGTCCGTTCATAGTATTCATCCCTTGCCTGGCAGACTTCAATTAAAGATGTCGCCTGCCCGCGGCCAATCCCCTTTGTTTCACGGGTAATACAGATGGAACCGCCGCCAATGCCGACCTTTACGAAATCGGCGCCCGCCTCCGCAAGGAACAGGAATCCTTCGCGATCCACCACATTGCCCGCGCCGACCTTCACACTGTCGCCGTACTTTTCGCGAATCCATTGAATGGTCATCTTCTGCCATTCGGAAAACCCTTCTGAAGAATCAATACAGAGCACATCCGCCCCCGCATTGACAAGGAGCGGCACACGCTGCTCATAATCACGAGAATTGATACCGGCGCCCACGACAAAACGCTTTTCCGCATCCAGCATTTCATCAGGATTTTCACGATGAGAGTCATAATCTTTGCGGAAAACAAAACCGTAAAGGCGGCCGTCTTCATAAAGAACGGGAAGGGAATTAATCTTATTATCCCAGATAATATCATTGGCTTCGGAAAGTGTGATGCCGAACCTGGCAGTGACCAGCTTTTCAAGAGGCGTCATAAAATCGGCAATCTTCTCGCTGCGGTCCATACGGCTCACACGGTAATCACGGCTTGATACGATCCCCACCAATTTTCCGTTCGGTGTACCGTCCTCCGTAATCGCCACCGTGGAATGTCCCGTCTTTGCCTTCAGCGCAAGGATATCCGCCAGCGTATTCACAGGAGCCAGATTGGAATCGCTGAATACGAACCCCGCTTTCTTCGCCTTCACACGAGCCACCATCGCCGCTTCGTCCTCCGGCGTCTGCGAACCGTAAATAAAAGAAACGCCGCCGTTACGCGCCAATTCTACCGCCAGCCTCTCACCGGAAACCGCCTGCATGATGGCGGACACCATGGGAATCGCCAGCTCAATAGCAGGCTCCTCTCCTTTTTTGAACTTCACCAGCGGCGTCTTAAGAGAAACATTCGCCGGAATACATTCACATGAAGAATATCCGGGAATCAGAAGATATTCATTAAAAGTATGTGACGGTTCATTGATATAAGTTGCCATCATGTCCTCCTTCGGCAAAGAAATATAAAAGCGGTTATAGATTTTTACTATTATAGCCAAAAAAGCGGGGTAAATAAAGAGGGAAACATAATTTTAATCTCCTTCTGCTTATTTTATTACGCACCGCTGATTCGTTATCTGAAAACTGTCCCCGCACAGACATCCATAGCCGCCGGAGCAAGTTGTTTCACTCATTTTTACGCGTTACTCCGTTCCTTTAAAAATGGTTCACTTGCCTTCTTATGAACAAGTACACGCATCCATTCCAACCTTTCGCGTCACTCCCCCAAGCCAGTATCCTCCGTCCGGCTTCGCCGGCCACCTCCTTATAAACAAGGAGGCTTACCCAATCCCTATTCTTACCGTTGGAACTCTTTCCTAAATACCGGTCCGCATTAAATACTTTAAAAAGGAAAATGGAATGCAGCGGGGCTCCTTATCCATAAGGAGCTGGCGCACGCAGTGCGGCTGAGGATACTCGCTTGCCGTGATGACTCAAACCGCAAAAGAATATTTAAGCTTGTAGCTGACAGCTCACAGCTGATGGCTTTTATCCTCATACCGGCTTTCCTCACCACGTGTACAGTTCCTTCGTGCGGTTCAGGATAACGATTAGCGTTTTCTGTCATTGTGGCGCTTTTCCCCTAATCGTCATTCAGAGCTTTGGCAAGAATACCTTGCGAGAAAGATGGAAACCAGCAATGTGTCATAAAGCGAAGAATCTATTACTCTGGTAACGTCTTACCGATTTCCTCACCACGATAGCAGATCCTTCACATTCGTTCAGGATGACGCCTTACCGTCTTATACAAGAATCATGGAGTCGGCCGGCGGAAGGAACTCGCTGGCGCACGTAGTACGATTGAAGATACTCGCTTGTCATAATGATTTAAATCGTAAAAGAATATTTAGCTTGTAGCTGACAGCTATCAGCTAACGGCTAACGGCTATCAGCTATCGCCCAACAGCTATCAGCCAGCAGCTAATCAAACACATACAAAAAAGACCTCTTTCGAGGTCTTTTTCATTGGTTCTGTTTCCGGTAACCCAAGATATTAGAACTTGTAGTTCAGGGAAACAGTCCATGCATCATCTACATCAAGATCCTGATTATTCTTTTCTCCTTTTACGTCAAATGCATATTCACCGTGGAGGTAAACATTCTTCTGGAGAGTGACATCAGCCATAGCATTCCAGAATGTTACATTATCTGCATAAAGTCCCTTGTTTTTCTTGCTGGAAGTCAAGGTAGACAGGACATCAGTAGACAGCCCGGTACCGCCGAAGTATACTTCAGCATCTACATCATTGTAAGCCACACTCAAAGCAAAAGAACCCGGCTTTTTCAAATCCAGCTTGCCATAGCCGATTCCTGCGTTCCAAGCCCGATCATATTCAGAGTCGGTGCTTGTATTCTTCCAGTACTCACCGAATACACGGAAATCACCTACATTAAAGCCAAGATTAGCACCAATCAGATTGAGATGATCTTCTCCAACGAATCTGACATAATCTACACCCAGATCTACAACGTTCAGTTTACCGTTTGCTTTTGCAAAGAACATATTTCTGTCAAGAATATTCTCGTCCGGATCTGCTACTCCATCATAATCAGAAGTATTGAACTGTCCATAACCTACAGTTACACCAACCTTGCTGCCATTGTAGGAAAGCTGTGCGCCGTCATAGCCTTTTCCGTCACCATAGAGCCAGCCGCCCTGGTTACCGAATACGATCGGCTGACGGCCGAGTCTTACGGAGAAGTCGCCGAAGCCATGGTTTACGAACAGCTGGTCAGCATAGGTATTTGCATCTTTATCATTCTTGAAATTCATGTTGCTGGTGAAACGAGCCTGCGCATAGGTGCTGTCATTAACAGCCGCCTTTGCAACGATACGGATACGGCCATCGTAGTTATCATCATTAAGAGCTTTGTCCTGATAACGCATACGGGCATCGCCGGACCAGGAAATGTTGCCGACTTTCTCAGAGAACGGATTTGCAGCGTATGCGGATACGCCTGCGGTGAGTGCAGCTGCTGCTGCGATTGCGAGAATCTTTTTCATTATTCTTGCTCCTTCCGAAAAATAAATTGTCCCTTTGGAATGGAGTTCCGGAAGAATCTTGCACGAGTGACCGTGTTTCCTCTGCGTTTCTTCATTACCCCATAAACAGCATAGCGGGACACGCCCCTGCTGCTTACCTGCAATTTAACACATCAGAATTTTTTTTGCAAGAACCCTGAAACTCTTCGAAAAAATCTACCTTAATTTATTTTCTCTATTTTTATTAAAATAAATTAAGTATCCTCTTTTATTGTTTTAATTACAAAGAACACCAACTTTTGTATAAGCAGATTTTATCGTATAATTACAGCTCTTTCTTCTCATGGTATATTTCTCACTGTTTTTTCATCTTCCTCCCTTTTTTCGAACGCAGGTCGGTTATAGTTTTTTTCTTTTACACGAGGCCCTTTTCCTTTATAGCACCTTAATCGTCACCCTGAACCGGCATAGAGTGATGAATCCGCTGCCCCCATAAGGTCTTATATTTCCCTCATCACGGGTACAGATCCTTCACGAACACGCTGAATGACCTCTTACCGGCTTTCCTCACCACGGTGATAGATCCTTCACTGTCGTTCAGGATGACGATTAGCGTTTTCTGTCATTGTGGCGCTTTCCGCTAATCGTCATTCTGAACGGGGTCAAGAATGCTTTGTAGAAAAGACGGAAAACAAAACGATGACACAGAGTGAAGAATCTATTACTCTAGTGACGTCTTACCGATTTCCTCACCACGATAACAGATCCTTCACATTCGTTCAGGATGACGTTTTACCGTCTTATACAAGAACCATGGATTCGGCCGCCGGAAGGAGCTGCTGGCGCACGTAGTGCGATTGAGGATACTCGTTTGTCGTTAATGATTTAAATCGTAAAAGAATAGTTAGCTTGTAGCTGACAGCCCACAGCTAACGGCTAACAGCTATCAGCTATCAGCTATCAGCCAACAGCTAATCAAACACATACAAAAAAGACCCCTTTCGAGGTCTTTTTCATTACCTTTATCCCTTGAACACCAAGTATTAGAAGTTGTAGTTCAAAGACACGGTAGCAAGATCATCATAATCTACGCTGTCATCTGTCTTCACATTGAATGCATATTCACCGTGGAGGCGGATATTCTTTGCCAGAACGACATCAGCATTGGCCAGCCAGAACTTGCTGTCCACATTAAGAAGGGAGCTGGCTGGGAATGCGGTGTAAGTGCTGCCGCCGAAATAAGCGCCGGCTTCATTCCTTACATACTGGGCGGCTACTCTGAAGGTGCCCGGTTTTTTCAGGTTATAGTGTCCGAAACCGAGGCCTGCTGTCCACATTTGCGGATCACCTTTAGGTTCCGTATTCTTGTAGAAATCACCAAATATGTCAACAGCATCGGTTACTCCTACGGTGAGGCCAGCGCCCCAGATAGATTTTTTATCAGCATCAGCCGCGCCGACAGTCTTAATGTATTCCGCGTCATAGCCGATACGGCCGGTCTGTCCGTAGAGACGGGCATAAACGGTATCATCTTTTTTCTGCCCGTAGTCATTAATCCATGTATTCATACGGCCATAACCTGCTTCCAGAGTCAGTTTGCTGTCACCAATGAAAAGCTGTGCGCCGTCAAAGAAATCATCATAATACATACCGGTCTGACCAAGGGTAAGGAAGTTACGCCCTAAGTTCATGCCGACTTTATCGCCGAACTGATGATGAACAAAAAGCACATCCATCTTTGTATTCGCATCCGCATCGTCTTTGAAGTTCATATTGCTGGTGAAACGGCCACGTACATAGGTGCTGTCATTCACTTGTGCCTTGGCATTGATACGCATACGGCCATCCCATCCATCAGCTTTTCTGGAGCCGTCTGTATTGTATCCTTTTTCTTTCCAGCGCATGCGGGCATCACCGAACCAGGAAATGTTGCCGACTTTCTTTTCCAGGTTGCTTACGCGGACGCCGAGGTTAGCCAGTTCATCAGCGTATTCCCCTGCCAGTTTATCCAGGGTTGCTTTCTGTTCTGCATTCAGCTGGTCTTCAC
>PPYE01319602.1_pt1 | contig 146429 bp, 112 predicted proteins | sample 1559881 | NCBI WGS metagenome assembly PPYE01 (sample SAMN08240022, study PRJNA423297) | Human gut metagenome, whole genome shotgun sequencing project. | reverse complement strand
TAGGAGGCTTGATTGCCCAAGAACAAAATAGAAAGCATCATTTTGATAGTTTACAAAAACTTAAATCATTTTAGCGGAAACCAGTACAAATATGCGTATCTACAAAAATAAGCTTTCCCTTTTAAAATATATTATTTGATACAGTAAATCAGTAATTGTGGTATAACAATCTATAATGTGTGCATGTATCTGATATTCCACGCTCTATCAATCGGTAATTATGGTAGAAGAATCCGTAATCTGTCTATTTACACGAGATATTATTCAGCGTAAGTTTAAAACATGAAAATTATAAACTTTTAATTCATAATATATGAAACAAAAAAATGGAGCAAAAGAATATTCAAAAGTAGTTATAATAGGATTTCTGTTTTGCTGTTGATCTTAGTAATAGTAAGTACAAATAGCTTACATGCGCAGACAGAAACATATAATGAAGATACAAAGCAGCAACTTATCAACCTGTCGAAACAGAAATGGCACTGGATGGCAAACCGCAATATAGCTTCACTCAATGAGTTTTTCCACAAGGAAACAATCTTTGTACACATGGATGCAACCATGAATAAAGAGCAGGAACTGGGTACAATCAGAATCGACGAAATACACTACAAGCATACTGAAACAGAAGAAACTTCCATACGATTCATAAGTAATACGGCCATTATCCTGAGTCAAATTCGTCTGACAGCTGTTGTCGGAGGCAATGAAGTTGTCAATCCCTTTACGGTAGCGAAAGTGTATATACAGATAAACCGCAAATGGAAATTAGTTTCACTCTCATTCACAAGGTTGTTCGGCGATTATCCCCAAAAAAGTTTCTGAATCATAAAAAATAATATAATGAAGAAAATAACATTTTACATACGAATGATAACCTTGTTACTGGTAATATCCGGTAATACGAAAGCCCAAAACAATATGTTGGATAATAAACAGGAAAGAATAGTAACCATCTCTTCTTTTGCAGCAAGGGGAGAGTTGGAAAAGTTAAAACTCGAACTCGTGGCAGGGTTGGAAGCCGGGCTAACGGTAAACGAAATAAAGGAAATACTGGTACACCGTATGCCTACTCAGGTTTCCCCAGAAGCCTGCGTGGACCGCAAACTTTTATGGCCGTGCTCGATGAACGCAAAGCAAACAACATCAACGATAACCGGGCGCGCGAAGCATTACCTGTTACCGACGCACGTGATAAATACGAACGGGGTAAAGAAATACTTTCCGAACTACAGCGCATTACCCCGCCCGAAGGCTGTGCCACAGTAGGCTATGCCGGATTCAGCTCCGAAATAGAAACCTTCCTCAAAAAACATCTGTTTGCCGATATCTTCGAACGTGATGTACTGACCTATGCATAACGCGAAATGGTGACCATATCTGTATTGATGGGTATTGGCGGTACTGAACCGATGCTGAACTCGCGCATGAACCTTTCGCTCAATGTAGGTATCAGCCCCGAACAACTTCACAGTATGATACAGACTGTAGAAGTAAACGTAAGCAAAGAGAATGCCGACGCAGCGAAAATCGCCCTCAACGAACTGTTGCAGGCAAAAGGGCTCAAGACAGAAGCAAAAGTACCCCGTCATCAACGGAGTGAAAATAGAAAAAGTATCCTTCCCAAACCGTTTCTATAACAATATAGAAGGTAATCTGCATTTCCCTCCCAATTATGACGCAAACGAGAAATATCCCGCTATCATAGTGGGTCATCCCTTCGGCGGTGTAAAAGAACAAACATCTGGTTTGCATGCAAAGAAAATGGCTGAACAGGGTTACATCACCCTTGCTTTTGGTCCCAGTCATTACAGCTAAAGCGATGGTTATCCCCGCTATATCGAATCACCCGAAGCCCGCGTAGAAGATTTCAGTGTAGCAGTTGATTACCAGAGCAACCACATCAACGTAAATCCCGATGCTATCGGTGTAATCAGCATTTGTGGCGGTAGCGTTCGGTAAACGCGGCACAGAGAGACCACCACATAAAAGCCTTGGCAACCATTAGCATGTATGATATGGGGGTGCCCAAAAAGACATAGCCGCCATCCCGACCATACTTTCTGAAAATTCTGATAAGAATACCCGTGAGTTCTTTGAGTATTATCGTACTCCAAGGGGACAGCACCCTAACTCTACCACCAGTTATTCTTAGACGAGCCTTACGCCAATGAGGATTTTTTTCCTTTTGTACAGATAGAAACCATATCACCACGTCCGCTTTTGTTTATTGCAGGCGAACATGCAGTATCGACTTATTTCAGTGAAGATGCTTATAGCAAAGTAGCACAACCAAAAGAGTTGTTCGTTGTGTTGTGCCTGGTGCATCTCATGCAGATTTGTATGACCTCTCGCAATATATGGCAGTAACTCTTCGTAAACTCCATGCTTTCTTTAAACAATATCTTAAGTAAGAAAAACGACTAAAACTACAGAATATGAAATCAATAAGAAAAAATGCTTTTGTATCATCAACTATTGCCTCGTTACTATTCACGGCATGTAACAAACTCAAAACAACAACGAAATGGAAGCATCAAACCATACGGAAACAAACTGAATATTCCCAAAAGGGAGTAAAATAAACAACGATTATTGCAGCGAAACGGCATGGCTGCAAATGCTTGTCACCGACAAAGAGAGTTTCGGCCTCACCACCGGCAACGTGGTCCTCGAACCGGGAGTACGCAACAACTGGCACTCGCATCCAGACGGGCAGATTCTTCTTTGTACAAAAGGGCGGGGATATTACCAGGAAAAAGGAAAGTCCATTCAGTTGCTTAACGTAGGCGATGTGGTCGAAATTCATGCCAATGTCACTCATTGGCACGACGCTACGTCCGACAGCGGGTTTGAGCATATCGCCATAAGTCCACAATCGCACAAAGGAGCGGTTGTGTAGATGGAGCTGGTGACAGATGAGGAATACAATGTTTACAAGGAAAAGTAGCTTTGACAACTCAATAACTTATTTTTAGCATTTTACTGCCGGTGGTGCCTGAAAAGTTACTTGTTATTGCAGACTGATCTGCAATCTGTTCTTTTACAATTTATAGGAGAAAAGCCCGGGATGACAGTTATATTTCTTAGACATTCTCTTAAAATTCGCAGGTTACGGGTTCTGCTGTAAAAGAATTAATTGTTACTTTCTCATTTTTGAGGTATAACACCTGTGTATTTGAATCTTCTGCCGAATACATTCCTTTTAACTCAGGATATTGTTCCAGCATGTAACGCTTGGGTTCGATGCGGTCATCATCGACAAGTTCGGCAGTTACACGAATCCATTCATCGCCTGACATAGCACTGATTTCTATTCGAGGATTAGCAGCAATTTGCCTGGAAACTTCCTTTATTTTTCCTGTCTGAATATAAATTTTATCTTCGAAAAGAGCTATCGCACCAAACGGGCGTAAACGGGGTTGACAGCCTTCAACGGTAGCAATGTAAAACACTCCTGCCTGTTTTAAAAATTCAAATACTTTTTTCATACAACTAAATGTTTTGATTCTTCAAAATTACGATATTTCTTTATAAAAGCAATAAATAAACAGGTAAGATAAGGACTAATAAAGTGACCATTTAGTTGTTATTTTTAAATTATTATATACTTATTATTTAATAAGTTATCATATATTTGCCATTTAAAAACTACGATACAATTACTGTTTATAGTCTGCTATATGGTTGCTGTTTAAAAAGCTGCCACACAGCTATCGTTCAAAGTGAAAATACATTTTATTGCATAAAGATGAAAGAGATTAATAGTTACGGTGATATAGAAAAATTGGTTATGGAGACGGGATTCCTACCCTTTTTTCATATTGGTATTTCCGGTTTCTCGATAGAAGAATTTACCCCGCAAGACTTATGGTTTTCCGAAGAAGAAGGTCCTTGGGAATGGAAAGGTCCTGTGATCCGCAATCAGAATTGTGCTTATGGAAAACTATTTCAAAAGAAGGCGGGCTTCGTCAGCATGGAGTGGTTTCCCGAACTCGTAAATTACCGCCGGGCCGCGTACGACATCTGGAAACAATCCTCAAAAAGCATGGAGAGGGTTATTTATGATACAGTAAAAGAACACGAATCTCTGCTCTCCAAAGAGATAAAAGCCTTGTGCGGTTACAAAAAGAAGTCTGTCAAGAAAAGTGCCAATCCTTTCGACTCATGGGAGTCAGACACGGTAAAAGCCTTACTTAAAAGCAGCAAACCCAAAGGCGAGGGATTTGAAACCGTCATTACCCGCCTGCAAATGGGAACATGGCTCATTGTGGCAGATTTCGAATATCTCTATAGCAAAAAAGGAGATCGTTACGGATGGGGAGTAGCCCGCTATACTACACCCGAAGCACTGCTTGGCGAGGATATCGTTAACGCGAGCAATCACCGTTCGCCCGAAGAATCCAAACAGCGGTTAACCGAATATCTTACCCAACTATTGCCACAAGCCACTCCCGCACAAATACTTAAAATAATCGGATAATCTGTTAAACATAACGTTTCAGAAAAACATAACATTGTCTTTACTAACTACATTTGCACCATCAAAGCATTCGGCCCCGGTGATGCCTTTTTATGGTTCGCACCCTGAAAGCATTGCATACCGATATACCTAATATATCCTACATCCCCGGAAGCCCTCTTTTTATAGAATATAACGGAAAGATTCAAATACGCCTCCATCACCAAGTAACCTTTAGTACCTGCTGTAGAAACGTATATTTGTACCACAAAGAAAATTCCTAAGTTGATAATCCCGTCCCAAACAAACCTCACACCAATTTGTTTCTTTTAAGAATTGTTATCCTATAAAACTAAACCTGTATAAGTATAACGTTTGTAACCTATGAATCGTCAAGATAAAGCCTCTGCCCTTAAATCATCATTCAGCAAACCCATTGCCATTTCCGGACTTGTCATTATCTTGCCCTTTCGCTGTTTTGCGGACTCTTTCCCGAACGTGCCGATGCTACTCTGTCGGGCATTAAAAATGTTATTTTCAGGGATTTCAGATGGGTGTATATCATCATAGTTTCCATTTTCCTGCTTTTCCTCATTGTTATTGCACTGAGCAAACTGGGAAACATCAAACTCGGCTCTGACAACTCCACCCCGCAATACAGCTTTCTGTCGTGGATGTCGATGCTGTTCGCTGCCGGAATGGGTGTGGAACTCATGTACTTCGAAGTTGCGGAAACCATCTCCCACTATACCAATCCCGCAATACAGGACACCGTACAGCGGGCGAAAGACGCACAGTTAAATACTTTCTTCCACTGGAATATTCACGGATGGGCTATTTACAGATTAGTAGGATTGGTACTTGCCTATTTTGCTTACCGCTATAAACTTCCGTTATCGATACGGTACGGTTTTTATCCATTGCTCAAAGATAAAGTGAACGGACCGATAGGTCATGTAGTCGATGTATTTGCCCTATGCAGCACGTTCTTCGGGATTGCCACTACACTGGGTTTCGGTATTGTACAACTTAACACAGAATTCGACATTATGGGATGGACAAGCGGGGCAAATTTCATGGTACAGGTGGATATCGTGCTGGTAATCATGGCAACTACGGTAGCTTCTACCATGTCGGGACTCGATAAAGGGACAAAGAAACTAAGCGAAATCAATCTGGAGTTGGCGGTATTGCTTATGATAGTGGTACTCATACTCGAACCTACGACTTACATTCTAGGTACTTTCAGCGAAGGTATTAGGTACTATATCAATAACTTTGTAAACCTTACGTTTAACACGTATACTTTTGAAGAAAGCAGTCAGGAATGGTTTTCCAAATGGACGATACCCTATTGGGCCTAGTGGATTTCGTGGGACTTTTTATCGCCCGCTATCGGGTGTGCTTAGTATTGCATCGGTAGTGATTATCGCCGTATTCTTTATTACCTCTGCCAATTCGGGGATATTATTGATGAACACTATTTCGTCCGATGATAAAAAGAAAATGGCAAAATATCGTGTGGGGCGAGCTGTTGGCGGTGTTATCGCTCACCATGCTTCAATCGGGCGGGTTGTCGTCTCTACAAACAATGACGCTTATCAGTGCTTTACCATTCGGGTTAATTATGTTGGTGCTTTGCTATCGTCTGGCAAAGGCAATGTATGGCGACCATGTTTTTCACAGTGCCCGCTTCCCCTATGGAAGCAGTTCGTGGGACGGCAAACTATGGAAAGAACTCTTGAGTCGTATCCTTATTTTTTCGAAAAAGAGAGACGTAAAGCTTTTCCTCAACGAAACGGTACTCCAAACTTTTAAGGAAGTAAGTGAGGCATTGTGTGAGAATGGCATCGAAGCGGAAATCACCGAAAACCCGAAGAACAGACCTTCGGTAGAACTAGTGATTAAGCATGATAAATAAAGAATTTCAAATACGGTGTAGCAGCGGAGTCTGTCTCGGTATCAGATTATATGATTCAGGAGGAGAATACTCCGGATATAAGTTCGGATGTGATATACGGTCATCTATTTTAATGACGGGCGGCAGGGCAATGATATTCAGTATATGACGAAGGATGAAATGATTGCGGATATATTAAAGAAATATGAGTGATTTATCTCACCTATCTCAGACGAAAGGCGTGCGTTGTTGTATGTAGATAATTGAGGGCAGAGATGTAAATATACGTTTCTACATTGCCGGACTTCCACGTTAATAACCGTATCTTTGTGATATTAGATAAATCAGCAACAATAAACAAAACCTCATCATCCTGCGCTAATTTGAATCTTAATTATTAAGACGAAATTCCCTAAGCGATTAATTATGAATACAGCAATCAGGACATCCGACTTTAAAGACCTTCCCATCGATATAGAGGTTAAAAAACCTTAGATTTTTGAGGGAATTGCCTAAGCTGCTCAGACAACCCCATAAAGCAACCTTCTATCAAATTGTCTGGCTGACGGAGGGAAAAGCAGTTTTCCGTATCGACTTCCGGGATATTACCATCAGAGCAAACAAAATACTAATTATCTCCGCAGGACAGGTATGCGAGCTCGATACCTATTCGGATTATTCTGGCAAGATTATTCTGTTCACAGATGCTTTTTTCACCATGACCGAACTCGATTCCAACTTCCTGTATACCTCTGAAATACTCAATCCAGTAAGCCTTAATAAAACAGTACCTATCTGCCCCTGCCTTGCAGAAAACCTGACTACGCTACTCTGTGAAGAGTTAAAACACTCCGTCAATAAATTCCAGACGGGGATAGCCCAAAGCTACCTGCGAATTATACTGCTCGAGGCCGAAAGGTAACTCACTCCCTCCCATTCCACTTTTATTAATAATATAGAAAGTAATAAGAAATTCCGCTCACGAATACTGAATCTTGTCATTATAGAATTAGCTATGACATTAGGAATATTTTATAACAAATTATTGCTAAAAAAGAGAGTACTTTTATCAATTTCTCACCCTGTCGGTAACGATTATTTTCATTTATCGCCTTTAAGATGCCGCCATATGGCACTTTTGGCACTTCCTTAATAATTACCTCTATTGGCAAAAGAATATCACCATCAACCATAACCATCTGATAATCTGGAAATAAATTCAAATAATGCCTCTCAAATCAAAATCCGGATTCTCAGAATAAGCCGAAATTTTACGAAAAAACTTTTTTTTAGATATCTTCTCTATAGCTTTTGTTAGACGGTTTAAACGTGGAAAAATCTAGGTTTCAAAAGAAAAGATATTCTAAGAAAATATTATACATATAAAAACATATCAAACTCGCATCTATTTATGAATAATCCTGAATTAACTCGTTTTCTTTTCCTGTTTTCAAATTCAGACAAGCTGTAATATCTTTCTTAAGTATCTTTATAATATCTATTTCAAGACAAACTATCCAGAATTTCAGAGATTAGAAATTTTGCCCCACAAATCACTTCATCACTGGCCCCATAATAGATGGTAATCTCATCCCTATCTACCACATGTCCGTTAGTAAAAACAACATTCCCGAAAAAGCCTGTCTGTTCATAGGGCATAACAGGTTCCATAATAGGTTGACGACTGCGTGCGAGTACGCGCGAAGGATTTTCCAGATCAAGCAATAACACACCCAGACAGTAACGATGATTGTGGTCGGCTCCGTGATAAATTTCCAACCATCCATATGGTGTTTTTATAGGAGATGCACCTGCGCCTATACGAGCCGAATCCCACATGTTAAGGCGTGTTGTAGCAACACATTGATGATTTCCCCAGTGTAACCTGTCAGGAGATTCTGCAAGCCAGATGTAGTTTCCCCCCAATTCGGGACTGCTGGGACGATGTAACGCATAATACCGGTCGTTTATTTTTTCTTCAAACAAAGCACAGTCTTTATTGTGTGGAGGGAAAATCATTCCGTGACGTTCGAAGTCTTTCCAGTTAGTAGTATGCATCAACCCTACACCCACAGCTACGGACGAAACTTCGGTAAAAGTGAGCCAAAAACCATCCTCCATACTTGTCACCCGACAATCTTCAATACCAAATGATTCCAGTTCGCCCTGTCCGAATATAGGAGGGTAATATACTTCTTCATTGAAATGAATTCCATCTATACTCGATACCAGACGAAGATACGAAAGCGTAGTCAGGTAATTATTTCCATCGTAACATATCACACGCGGATCGGAAGCGTCCAGACACGGATCACTCTTGTCAAAAGAGAGGATTTCAACCTCATTATTTTTATTATAGACCGGAAAACTGATAAATCCGTCTTTTTGTTCAGGGCGTTCAGCTACGCGTAGTAATAGCCATGTCTTCCCCTGAAACCGAAAGACACCCGGATTCAAGATACTGATTATTTCCATACCCGGGATAGCAGGCTTCAAATCAGTAGGTCGTAGTAATGGATTTTCAAAGAATCTTTTAGCTATATCCATAATCAAAAGGGGATTAGTAAAGTATGTTATAGTTACCGAAAAATAGCACTAAAGAAAGAAACGAATAGAGTTTAAACAAGTTCTCAATTGATAGGAATTCTTCCTAAAAAACTATCTATCTTGATTCTGTAGTTACAACTCCGAAAGCATACAAATAATACTGTAGGAGTGCTTCCTGCGACAAAAATAAACCTCCACACCAACAATAAAACGCCTCTTTATTCCTACCTTTGCACCACTATTAGAAAATGAAGAATGGCAAAGGCAAAAATTAAGAATCTTACTGAAGGAAAAATATATAAACAGCTGATCCAGCTCGCGTTACCAATTATGGCAACGGGATTTGTACAAATGGCCTATACCCTCACGGATATGGCCTGGGTAGGACGATTAGGAAGCCGGGAGCTAGCAGCTGTTGGAGGTGTTGGCATTATCATCTGGATTACATCTTCTCTCGCCCTGATAGGAAAGACAGCGGCGGAAATCAGTATAGCACAATCCATCGGGAGTCAAAATATTGAAAAGGCCAGGAGTTATGCTTCCCATGCAGTAACTATATCTACCTTATTAAGCCTTGCTATTGCGGCAATGCTTTTCATAGGCGCACCTACAATTGTCTCTTTTTACAAGCTCGAAGCGGATATAGCCATAATGGCAACGAATTATTTGCAAATAGTTGGGTTAGGTATTCCTTTTTATTATTTATCATATACGTTTTCAGGTATATATAATGGTACCGGCAATACAAATATTCCGTTTTATTTAATGAGTTCCGGGTTAATCTGTAACATTATACTTGACCCTCTGATGATATTTGGTATCGGTGGATCTGGAGGACTCAGTACACAAGGAGCGGCTATTGCTACCTTATCTTCCCAAATCATCGTATTTTTATTGTTCGTATGGCAAATGAAGCGTGCTAACGGCATACTGGATAGGTTTACTTACTTTGTAAAATTGAAGAAAGAATATGTACTCAGAGTATTTAAGTTAGGAACTCCAATTGCTTTAATGAACGGTTTTTTTGCAGTAATAAACTTCTTTATTGCACGTATAGCATCTGAATACGGCGGGCATCTGGGGGTAATGAGTCAAACCACCGGAAGCCAAATCGAGGGAATTACATTTGTTGCCTCCCAAGGGTTTTCTGTAGCTCTGGCAACTTTTGTGGCACAAAATTATGCGTCGGGCAAACCGGACCGGGCACGAAAAGCTTACAAGTATATTCTTACTACACTCCTGTCACTAGGAGTAATTATCACTATCGCTTTCCTGAATTGGGGAGAAACTATATTCGGAATTTTCGTACCTGAGCCGACTGCAAAGGCTGCAGGTGGAGAGTATCTGTATATTATGGCATTCTGTCAGATATTTATGATGCTGGAAACAACTACACTCGGTATGTGGAATGGGTATGGTAAAACGATTCCACCTGCTGTGATCAGTATCGTTATTAATTTCTTACGTATACCTTTAGCATTATGGCTGGCTCCGGTTATGGGAGTTAAAGGAGTATGGGTGGCAATTACCGTTTCTGCTATATTAAAGGGAATTGTAAGTGCAGCGTGTTGGAAACTGATCGGGTTGAGGAAAGATTATAAAGCGTAATTTTTATTTGCTTGCAGAAGAAAGGATATTTAAGGAAAAGAGAGTATCCAAAAAGTCGTCTGTCATTGCAGACTTGATCTGCAATCTGTTCATTATAACTTACAGAAGAAATCTCGGGTCAGGCCCGGGATGACAACTATACTTTGAGGACACTCTCTTAAAGGTAACACAAACTACATAACTCTCTTAATAATAAATCTTGTTTTTTTCATTGCTTTATTTTATCAGAATAAATAGTTTTCTATTAAGCTTCGGGTGTAGAATTTTAGTATCATTTCTTCAACAGATACTTCATTACTACATATCCTCCAAATACCTGTAACAACATACCCGGTATAGCTATACGAAAATCCTGAATAGCTGTATAGAAACTGTCCTCGATAATCCATTCGCCCAATGTGCCGACAATTTGATACAAAAGGACAACACCAATAAGTATAGGGATAGAGATACGCTTGAAATAACTGGCTGCCAATCCTGCCGCTACTACCAATAATCCCGATTTAAGTACAATAGCAGAAAGCAGGTGTAAAGGGGGCATACCGAATAGAAAGTGGTTGACAAGCGGAGAGAATAGTGCAGTAAGCAAACCTACCTTCCATCCATATTTATAAGCCGCTATCAGTGTGAAAAAGTAGATGGGAAGAAAAGTAATTCCTCCGTCGGGTACAAAGTGAAATAGTTGAGGTAAGGCAATATTGCCTGCCACAAAAGCCACCGCTAACAGATATGTTTTTACATTGCTGTAAGGAAGTGTTTGGAGTTTTAGTGTTGTTACTTCCATATTCTTTTGGTTTTAAATGATTTCATGTTATAAATTGATACTTACCCCTGCCATCACCGTAGCCTTTGGCATCGGATAGCCCAGCATAGTTTCGTAGCGACGGGCAGTCAGGTTTTCACCCATTACAAATACATCCGCCCATTTCATTGCTTTGTAGGCTGCACGGGCATCTACCAGTGTATAGCTGTCAGTTTGTAGACCACCTCTGGTTACCAGAATAAGCTTATCAATCGTTTGCACACCTGCGCTCAGTGTAAATTTACCGGGACGATAGATCGCTCCTGCATAGAATTTATGACGGGGTGCTCCTACTATCGGGGTGCTCATGTGCAGGTAACTATAATTACTGTTCAGGTTGAGGTTATGGAGTATATGATAGTTGAGGCTGACTTCTATACCTTTGTTGGTAAATTCTCCCACATTCCTGTTCTGGTTAACGCCGGATCCCGGGAATGTTTCAACAGACTCTATAATATTATCGCCTGTGGTGTAGAATAACGTCAATTCTGCTGCCAGACGATTATTGAATAAGCGTTGTGCAACTGTAAAATCATAGCTGATACTACTTTCAGGTTTTAAATCTTCGTTGTTGACAGGAGGGAACATATACAGTTCGCGCATATTGGGTGTACGGAATCCTTTTGATACCGAAAATTTCAGGTTAGTTTGTTCTGCCGCCTTAAAAGCCACACCTGCCTGCGGTACCCATTCCGTACCATATAGCTTATGATTCTCTAAACGTATCCCGGCATTGAACATAAACTTTCCTACTTCCTGATGAGCAAAGAGGTAGCCAGCTATTTCATGCAGTTTTACATGGTCGGCATATATTTCTGTTTCGGGGTTACGGTAGGCATTACCGCCATACAACTTGACATCGAAACCTCCGGTAATTGTATTTCCTTTGAATAGACCTACCGATTGATAGAGATTGAATCCTCCCATATAGTCGGTAGAACGGAACAGGTATTCGCGAGGATTACCGCCGGGAGAATATCCATCATTGATTTTATGGTTTCCCCAGTTATAATAGAAGTTAGCAGCACCGCTTGTTATGCTGTAGTTGTTTTCAATAGAAAGCCCTGCCATTCCGCGTAATACATCAGCTGTATTATCCAATACAGGACTATTAATAGCTCCGGGATTTTGAGACTTTGATTTAGCTATATTTACATTTCCGGTCACTTTCCATTGATCAGACAATTCATAGCCTAGTTTGGCATATCCGGTGTAAAGGTCGAAAGCCGAATTTGACCGGTGTCCGTCAGTATGTTCGTAATTACCGCTTACCACACCTGAAAAGCGTCCGTTGCGGTAACTGTCGGTAAGCGAGTAACGTTGTGTGCCGTAAGAGCCGCCCATCAGGCGCGCGTTCAGGTGATTGCCTTCCTGCGTAGCACTCCGTGTAATAATATTAATTGTACCTGCCATTGCATTCGATCCGTAAAGGACGGATGCTGCTCCACGCGATACTTCAGCACGCTGTGCATCGGATGCTATATAGGCATCGGCTACGGGATGTCCGTAAATGGTTGCATATTGCGGATGTCCGTCGATAAGGATAAGCACACGCCCTGCACCACCCGAGAATCCGCGTAGGTTAATACCTCCTGCTGCCCCTGTAGATACACCGTACCCGGCTATACCGCGTGAAGTTACGAAAAGGCTGGGTACTTGTTGCGATAGTACGGGGAGCAAAGCGGTTTCACCGCTTTCTTCTAACGTCAGGCGGTTTACGATACTTACAGGCACAGGCATTTCATCGCGAGAGAGAACTACACGCGAACCTGTTACCACGACTTCATCAAGGTTAAGACTTCTTGCCGTAGCCGTAGTATCAGGTCTTTGTTGATTTTGGGAATATACCCAGGAAATGAAAAAGAAGCTGAAAATAGTTATTATTAGTTTTTGTTTCATTGTTTATTTTAGGTGGTGTCTTATTTTTTATTCCAAAAGCAAAATTAAGGTATCGGATTAATATACGATTTGCTGTAAAGCTCAAATTCGTTTGTTATAAAGTCCATTTAATCCAAATCAGTCGTTATCACTTAAATTTGCTACTCAAGTTATAAAGAACAAAGCGACTGATCATTACAATTACTACTGCTGATGTGTAATCTGAGTCGAAAATCAAAACTGCATTTCCCGTTTCAGGAGTTCTGCATATTTATTAACCCGCCTCATCTCTTCAGTGATTTTTATATTCTGAGGACACTTCGGAATACATTCGTTACACTCAATACAGTGATCGGCTTGCCGGAGTTTAGGTACGCTTCGATCATAACCAACAAGGAACTCTCTACGTGCTTTACGATAATTCTCATCGTTAGAGCTTTTTAGAAGTTTACCTGCACTTACGCAACGATTATAATGACCGAATACTCCGGGAATATCAATTCCATAGGGGCATGGCATACAATACTGGCAATCCGTACACTGGATATAATCAGAATTAATCAGTATTTGCGTAACCTGCTCCAGAGTTTCGTTTTCCTGTTCATTAATGGGTTGAAGGGGCGAATAGGTACGGATATTTTCCTGTAAGTGTTCCATATATACCATCCCACTGAGTACGGTTAGTACGTTTTCAGGAGTTCCGGCATACCGGAATGCCCACTTGGCAGCAGTGTCGTGTTGATGTACACTCCTCATGAGGTCAAGTGCCTGTTGAGGTACACGGGCGAGTCTTCCTCCTAAAAGAGGTTCCATGATGATGGCAGGGACATTTTTCTTAACCAGCTCGGCATTGAGATACTCCGCGTTTACATTGCGTCCGGTAGCATACTTCCAATCTTGATAATTGAGCTGAATCTGACAGAAATCCCACTGTATATCCATTGCAAGGACATAGTCAAATACTTCTGCTACACCATGAAACGACCAACCGAGATTACGTATGCGCCCGGCTTTGCGTTCTTGTTTAAGAAATTCGAGGAGTCCGTTGTCTATAAACCGCCGTTGTAAATCTTCCATACTGCTGCCTACAGAATGCAACAGATAATAGTCAATATAATCCACTTGAAGGTCTCTCATGGATTTGCGGTACATAGCAACACCATCTTCAAATGAAGTTACGCGCATGTTAGACATTTTGGTGGCAACGAAATATTTCTCTCTTGGATGACGGCTCAAAGCAATACCTGTAGCTGTTTCCGACCATCCGCGGACATATACGGGGGCTGTATCAAAATAGTTTACCCCATGGGCAATAGCGTAATCAACCAGTTCATTAACTGCATCCTGATCTACTTCTTCTCCACTACCGTCTGGTTTCTGCCGGAGAGGCCAGCGCATACAACCGTAGCCAAGTAAGGAAACTCTGTCACTGGTATGGGGATTGATGCGGTAGGTCATTTTATCTGTAGGTACTTCTCCTATAGAACCACCTTCCGCCGATACAGTATTATTATTACGTTTACAACCTGCCAGTGCGGCACCTGTAACCACAGAACCGGCACCTAATACTTTGAGGAAATTACGGCGGTTTATTTGTTTGCCGTTAATTTTCAGTTCTTTCCTTTTCTTATCTTCGTTTTCCATTTAATTCTCAATTTTCAAGTTAAATAGCGTGATGCCTTACATTTCCTTCTACATAAATGGCACTGAATGGACGGGAAGGGCAATAATATTCACAAGCTCCGCAACCAATGCACAACTCTTTATTTACTGTAGGAACCTTTAATGACTTTTCATCATCAGGATGAAGAGCTACCAATGTGATTGCTGATGTCGGGCAATTACGCTCACATGCTGTACATTGGAGATTATCTCTATTGACTACACAATTGTCTTTAATCCATATAGCCTGACCGATAGATATCGCTGTTTTATCTGCCGGCGTTATTTTTTTAATGGCTCCGGCCGGACATACCTGTGAACATTCGGTGCATTCTGGACGGCAATATCCGCGCTCATATGACATTTCAGGTTGCATCAACGTAAGCAATTTACCCGAAGGACGCAGGATATTGTTAGGGCAAACAGATACACACAGCTGACAGGCAGTACAGCTGTTGCTAAAGTTCTTCTGCCCCTGTGCACCGGGAGGAACTACGGGAGTTTTGCGGTCAGGTACTTTTTTATCTTCTATATCTGCCAGTCCTCCGTCTGCCTGTAACTGCTGCTGTGCTTTAACAGCTTGGGCAACCGCCATCAATCCCAATATGGAAAACATATTGCGACGGGATACAGATTTACGATCAAACGATTTACTATTTACGATTGGAGTTTCTTCTTTTTTATACGAATCATTTTTCAATCGGTAATCGTTAACCGGCCTGTATTTCATTGCACCGAATTTGCACTTTTCAATGCAATTGAAGCAAGTTACGCAACGGCTGTGATCTATTGTCATATTTTTAGAATCTATACAGGATGCTTTACAACCCCGTTCGCATAATCCGCACTTTGTACATTTAGCAGTATCAAACCTTAGTCGGAATAGTGAGAAACGTGATAGAAAACCGAGTACCGTACCTACAGGACAAATAGTGTTGCACCAGGTACGTCCATTACGCCATGCCAAAACACCTATTACAGCAAAAGTAGCAATAGCTATGATGAAGGTGACAATACTTTTTATCCAGATATCTACGGAATAAAAAGCATAGCTGTCTACCCGTTCTGCAAAGTAGGCAAGCGAATTATTCCCCACTTGATAGATAGGTTGTAAAAGATTGTTCACCATACGTCCGTAAGCCCCGTAAGGATCGAGCAAAGCCACAAGAGAACCGACGCCTAATACAAATGCCAGAATACACAGTCCTAATACACCGTATCGTAACCAAGAGACAGCAGGGGAATACTTAAACCTCTTTTTCTTTTCAAATTTACGTGCCGACCAGGTAGATAAGTCCTGAAATATTCCCAGCGGACAGATAACAGAACAGTAAATCCGGCCAAATAATAAGGCTAGAACAACAAGGAAAATAATAATCCCGACATTTAATGCTAAAACGGCAGGCAGGAATTGTACCTTTACCAACCATCCGAAGTAATGGTGTAATGTGCCTGTAAAATCAAGAAAAAGTAGTGTTATCAGCGTAAAACTGATAATGGCAAGTAGCAATCTGGTTCTTCTCAACATATTATTTTATTTTTATTCTTAGAGAAAAGGACTAAACCGAAAGTAAATCCATCGCAAATTTTTAATAATTTTCGACAAGTTGTTTAAATAGTATGACGAACACGAAAAATTTATTGTTAAAAACGAATGAAGATGTGAGGAGTATTTATCTTATTCATTTACCAGCCATGTCTTAAACTCTGCTGCTTTATTTTTACTGATATAAATCCGTTCGGGGACATCAATGCCTAATGTTACCAGCAAACGGCTGTCGAACCAGATGGTGATATTCTTAACACTATGGCGGGAGATGATAAATTGTTTATTGGCCCGGATAAAATCAACCGGATTCAGGGAAGCAGATATCTGTTCAAGCGTTTTTGAATAAGGATAAGATGTTCCGTTTTGTAAATAAATACGGGTAGACTTGTCTGTTGTATAAAAACAGGCTATATCTTTCAGGTCAACAGGAAGTAATTTATCATTTACGGGGATAAGTAATTTATCCCGGTAGCGAGGTTTCGGAGAAAGTTGAGTTAACCGGGATATGTATTCCACCACCTCTACCCTGGTCCACTTACTCAGTTTTTGCAAGGAGCGTTTTAATTCTTCGGATTTAATAGGCTTGAGTAAATAATCCACACTGTTCACTTTAAAAGCATCAATCGCATATTCATCATAAGCAGTGGTAAATATGATTGGTATTTCGACCTCCATTGCATCAAAAATAGAAAATGCAGAGCCGTCAGACAAATGAATATCCATAAGTATGAGATCAGGAGCCGGATTAGAGCTCAGCCATTTCACCGTTTGACTAATACTTTCCGTATTACCCATTACTTCTACGGCAGGATCGATCTCAAATAAGATATCTACCAGATTTTCATAAGCAGCAGTTTCGTCTTCTACAATCAGTACTTTCATTGTAATTATATAATTAAAGGCAAATACACATAAAACATACCCTCTTTCTCACTTACCCTGATTTGCTTGTTCATTAACAGTTGAAAACGATTTTCAAGGTTCCGGAGTCCGGTTCCGTTAGTTTCGGGCGGAGACAATTTGGGATATATCGGATTTGCAACAACTAATTCATTTTGCTCATTCATCTGTATGGTAACACTCATTTTATGGTCACTATCGATTTTATTATGTACAACCACATTTTCAATCAAAGGCAGGATCGATAAAACAGGAAGTTTCCGGGACATGTATTCTTTATCTACATTTACCTTAAACTCAAGTTTGTTGGCAAAGCGTACCTCCATCATGTAGAAGAAGGCTTTAACAAATTCGAGTTCCTCCTCAAGTGTTACCAATCCTTTTTTATCGCTTTGAAGTATGTAGCGAAATACATCGGACATCTTGTTGACGTATGTAAGGGTATTCTCATCATTTCTTTTACGGATGAGTGAAGTCAATCCGTTAAGTGAATTAAAGAAAAAGTGCGGGTTGATCTGATTCATTAAGGCATCATAACGACTTTGCAGGTTTTCCATTTTCAGTTTTTCGATTTCCTGTTCTTTTTTCCGCTGCACGATACTCAGCAGATAGGTATGTCCGGTGAATGTAGTAAGGAAACAGACCACAACAAACTGAAATACGAGTATGCTCCCTAAATGACTGGCTTTAGGATAAAAAGACAGGGAAACAGTAATAAAAATAATATATGCAATGAGGTTTATAAGTGCATTATAAAAGAAGCGTTTCTTAAATGATTGCATTTTAAATTTTTGCAGGTTGATTTTCAGCGAGGTAAAGATCAATAAACTGAAAAACAAGTAACGAAAAGCTGCAAAAAGTAAAAGGCATGTACGTTCGTTCCCCTTTACAAAATCAAGTTCCCAGGGCAGGCAGGCAATATTAGGATAAGTAATGAAAACTGCACTCACAAAAGTGATCAATAATAACTTGGCAGTATTATGTTTTTCTAAAAAGTCCATATTCATGATTTCCTGCAAAGATAAAGTATTTATTCCGGTTATGACCGGTAATTATTAATAGCTGATTATTAAAGAATCAAAGGTAAGGATAGCGTTTTAATAAAAGATAGTGGATAGGAGGATAACGAAAAAAGGAGGATTTAAGAGGAAATTATACACTTATCCGAATTAATAGTTAAAGTAGTTATCAATCGCGTGTATTTTATCAGGCTGTCTTTTTTCTTTTATTAATCAGCATCACACTCAGCAATATCACAATTAATCCTGCAATTTGTATCCAGGTTACATTTTCATTTCCAAATGTCATACCCAGAAACACAGCAACAAACGGATTTACATATGCATGTGTTCCTACTTCTGTTGCCGGACGGACTTTTAATAACCACACATAAGCAGAATAGGCCATGATAGAGCCGAATATAATCAGGTATCCCAGCGATAGCCATGAAGTAGCGGGTACTGCACCAAGATCCGTATTTACTAGATCGCCACTGATAACAGCACATATCCAGAACGCAGCACTAGCAAAAAGCATTTGCCAGGCTGATCCCGCAAAGGCGTTTACTTCTTCTTCTCCTGACGAACGATATTTCGCATATAATGTACCCAGTGCCCAGGATATACAGCCAAAAATCAATAAAAGCACTCCGTATTCCCGGTGCTCCCCCGGCTGATTGTCAAAACTAAATTGTTCGACATACAACATCATAACACCCAGAAATCCGACAACTATGCCAAGAATCACACCGGGACTACGAAAATTCCTTTTCCACATAGGAGCATCCAATGCCATAATCCAGATAGCTGTGGAACTGGCTATGATAGCAACAAGGCTACTACTGACATATTTTTGTGCCAACATAACCACAGCCATATCGATAAACAAAAGAACAATGCCGCTAACGGCAGATTTCTTGATAAGACTTTTTTTGAAAACAGGCTCGCCCCGGTAATAACACCAGGCTAGCAACAGAAGTCCCGCAGTAGTGAAACGGAAAGCACCTAATAGAAAAGCCGGTAAGCCTTTAAGGGCTACACCTATGAAATAGTAAGTGGACCCCCAAACTACATAAATGAGAAAATAGGCTATAATGATGCTTAATTTCCGTTTTTCCATTTTTCTATTTGATTGCAGAGGTGCAAATAGGCGCCTTTACAATGCTAATCGCCAAATTGATTCCTGATCTTTTTTAATCCCCGTACCAATCGGTCACGTTGTGTAGCAATATTAATGCGTATAAAACCTTCTCCGGCTTCGCCATACATAGTCCCTTCATTGACCCAGAACTTTTCTTTTAGTAATAATTTGTCTGCGATCTCTTTAGAGGCGATTCCTAATGCAGAACAATCTACCCATACCAGATATGTAGCTTCGAGAGGGAGAACCGGCAGGTGAGGCAGGTAACTTTTAAAGAATTCTGAAAGAAGTAAATAATTATCATACAAGTATACTTTCAGCTCATCAAGCCAGTCATCTCCTTCGTTATAAGCTGCAATCAAGGCTTCAACTGCGAAAGCGTTTATTTCACAGACTTCGTTTATATTCAGGGCTTTATCTATTTTACGACGTATTTCTTCATCTGCTGCAATGATATTAGCTACCTGAATGCCGGCAAGGTTGAACGTTTTACTTGGAGCGGTGCAAGTGACGGAATTCATCCGAAACTCGTCACTGATAGAAGCGAAAGGAATATGAGTATGTCCGGGGTAAACAAGATCACAGTGAATTTCGTCAGATACAGCTATTACATTGTTACGCAAACAAATCTCGCCGATCTTTTTTAGCTCTTCCAGTTGCCATACACGCCCTACGGGATTGTGCGGATTGCAAAGAAGGAGTAATTTTACTTGTGGGTCGGCTGCTTTTTTTTCCAGATCTTCAAAGTCAATAGTATACTTACCATCTGCATATACCAGTTTATTAGATACCATTTCGCATTCATCATTCCGGATGCTGGAAAAGAAACAGTTGTAAACCGGCGTTTGCACCAGCACCTTATCACCGGGTGATGTCAGTGCTTTTATTATTGCAGATAAAGCAGGTACGACACCGGATGTAAATAGTATCCACTCTTTTTGTATTGTGAAATTGTGTTTTCTCCCAAACCATCCGGTAACGGCATCAAAATATGCCTGCGGCACTTTGGTATAACCAAATATACCATGCTGCACACGTTTAGCCAAGGCATTCGTTATAGCAGGTGATGTACGGAAATCCATGTCAGCTACCCACATCGGTAACACATCATCTTCTTCAGCAGCATCCCATTTATAAGAATTGCTTCCTCTACGTTGGGTTATTTCGTCAAAATTATATTTCATTGATCTTTAAATATTATTTTATCACTTCAACGGAGGAAGTATTAAGATGCAAAACTGGCTTCTACGTTGCTTCTGATTTTGCAGCCTTCGGGATTCTTGCAATTCTTATCGATAATGATTTCACCTACACTGTCACACATGATAAATCCGTCGGTTGGGTTTTTAATGCTGACAATAGGGCTATTTACTACAGCCTCCAGGGTGCTATATTCAAAACAGAGATCACAATCTTCAGCCATAGTACAATTCTCCATAATGAGGTTGGTACAATAACACAGGGGTTGTGTACCCGATATTTTACAGTTAACCAGTTTAAGGTTTTTAGAGTGCCAGCCCAAGTATTCTCCATTCAATTCTGAATCATAAACGGTTACGTTTTCGGTTTTCCAGAAAGCATCTTTCGAATCGAGCTTAGCATTACGGATTACAACATTCTTAGCGTCCTGAAAAGAGTAGTTACCTTGCAGGTAAAAACCGTCAATGTCTATATTAATACCATTCATAAAAATATAATCTCCTCCGTGAGCTTCCACATTGCGTAGCTTCATGTCGTGACAATTCCAGAGAGTTTCTCCGGCACTGGTAAATTTTACATTCTCGAGATAAAGACCATCTATTTCACGAAACATTTTAGGAGCTTCGACCTTGGTATTTACCATACGTATGTTTTTGGAATACCAGATAGCTGCACGGCTGTAGACAGTAAAGAGGCAGTCTTCTATCAAAGCGTTATCATTATGCCAAAAAGGATATTTGCACATAAATTCGCTTTTATATGCTTCGATATTGCTGCATTCTTTGATCGCTGATTCTCCGGGATAGAATTTTACATTTTCAAGGCGTATATCTTTCGTTGCAAATAAAGGTCTTTCTCCTTCAAAAAATGTGTTGCTGATTAATTCTTTCATCTTTGTTATTATTTTAATTTATTACTTGATTATTTGCTGTCAGTTTTTTTAGTTACCGGTTTTCTTCGTGTTGACCTTTATATTGATGCCGCAAAAGTAAAGAAATGATATTTATATTGCAATTTCTTTTAATATCCTTAGCACTCCGGCTACGACGTTATTTATCTGATTAGCGGACTGAGAACCGATAGCAGGAGGATATATTAAATTCGGTGACGACAATTCTTAACGATTGTTCACGTTATTCATCTTTTTAGACTTCCTTCATAATATATTTTCACACAAATATCTCCTTGATTGTATATTCCTGTATTAGCTATGTGGTAATAGTGCAAAGGTAAGTGATATGAAACAAAAGATAGTTGTTATAAAGCTCAAATTCATTTGTTGACAGGCTCACCGTTTTCTCAGTTCCATCCATTTACCATAAGTAAGCATCCTCCAACCCCATTCCAATGGTCCAAAACGATTGTAGGTAAGCCAGATATAACTGTAAACGATTTGTACACAAAATACTGCTGCCGCAATGAGTTCTACATAGATAAGCCCTGTTTTTGCACCGAGTTGAAAGCCGATACCGTAGAAAATAAACATACCAAAAACTGATTGCATAAGATAGTTGGTAAGAGCCATACGTCCGGGGGCAGCAAATAAAGTGAATATTTTTCGATCCTTATTTTTGATATACCACAAACATATCGCTGTAATATACGCAAAACTAAAGGGAACGACGCTGAGAGCGTAAATAAATGAATGTGCAGTCAGTCCGAACGGACGTCCGTTCATTGCACTCCATGCATACAGTAAGGTAGTAGGAAAACCAATGATAAAGCTATAAGTCATTACTTTTTTAAGCAAGGGCTTGTTTTCTTCCAGATTGGCATAGATGCGCTTTCTTCCGATATACAGACCTAAAAGAAAAAGACCAAGTACTTTAAAAGCACGGTTACCGTCGATAAACTCCTGTAAACGAATGAAGGATCCTGCAATATTAAATCTGAGTATGTCAAGATAGGTTTGACTTTCGGCAAGCCATACCGGGAAAGTTTCATCTGTTATGCCGAATTTCTCGTGAAAGTAACCGGTTGCAGCGATAGCAGGAGCTGCAAGATTCCAGTTAAATATTTCTACTCCTGCATCAATAGCTACAGGTATGACGAGCAGAACTATGGCAGAAATAAGTAGTTTTTTATTACCCATATTCCTGAACAAGGGTAGGAAAAATCCCATGAAAGCATATAATATGAGGATATCTCCTGCCCAAAGGCATACAAGGTGAAAGAGACCAATAAAGAAGAGAACGGACATACGGCGGTAGAAGATTTTGATTCCATTCCGATTGTTCAGCTCGGCATTATTTAGAATAATGGAGAAACCAATGCCAAAAAGAAGGGAGAATAGAGTATAAAATTTACCATCAATGAATATGTATTGAAGATATCTGACAATAGTATCGATTCCGGCGGTAGGCATAGCAGCCGTCATCTTTTCGGGCAGGAATGTATAGAGAGAAAATTCCGGGAAGTTTGCCAGGCAGATACCCAATAGAGCAAGCCCTCTGAGGGAGTCGAGAATAATATGTCTTTGTTTTATGGGGTTCAACATAGGATGTGGATTGTCTGTGTAATTTTACTTATAATAATTCGGCATCAAATATATATATTTATTTTTTCAGACAAGCACAGGTCTAGAATTCAAATTCGATTTATTAGTGGGAATGTATAAAAGCTGCTCTACATCTAGTTAGTTAATTGTTTTCATTGTTTGTTATCACTTTCATTATACTGTCTCAGGAAAACAAATATGATACCTTTAAGAGCCTGTTTTACCCATACAGATAGAACTATGGGATGTATGATATTCATTAATTTATGATTACTTTTCGGGTTACTATCCCTGTGTCTCCAATATTTATTTTTAGTAAATAGAGACCGGATGCCAATCCACTGGTAACAATAATATTATGATCTGAACTGTTGACAGTAGTTCCATTAAGAGTGTAAAGGGTAAGCCGTTTTATTTCTTTTCCTGATACTTCAAGATAGTCTTTGGCTCTGAACACCTTACAGGCTTCAGCATCTGTGTGAGAAGTTTCAATGTTGACAGGCAAACCTTCAAGTTCAAATTTTACATAGACATTTCCTGAGCCGAGAGCTTGCCGAAGTCCTGCCGTATTGTCTATACGCCCCAGCCTGATATAACTGTAAGAGGTGGAACGGGTGGTGTAAAAGAGAACAAGGCAGCTTCCCGACCATATCATAAGGTAACCTTCATAAGTTGTGCCTACGTTAGAGGGAGAGCCGGGCAGACTTTGGCTCAAATAATAATATTTTTCGTATCCACCCATTTCGTTCATATTTATATCCAACGGTAATAAAGAGAGGAGAGCTTTAACAGTTTCATTATCGTTAAGTGTGGCAGTAAACCGGTTTTCTCCGATAGTGACTACCAATTTCTGAGTCTGGGCATTAAGTTTCATTATACACGCTCCTATAAAAGTAATAAGTAATATAATTGCAATATTTTTCATATTTATATCTTTTAAATTATTTACTCGGTTTGATATTAACTTATCTGCATCATATTACTGACAATGCAAAATTACAGTGATTCCTTATACTGATTTTCGTTTAAAAGCTCATACTTGTTTGTTGTGAAGCTCATATTATTTTGCTTGTAAACCAATACAAATTATAGGTAGGAAAATATAGTGCGGGAAAACTATTCACCACAGATTACTCAGATTAACGCAGATCGGCTCAAATTATTCGACTCATTATCAGTATAATAAATATAAAATAATCTGTATGATCTGTGGTGAATTTACGTCATTGACGGACTTTCGGGACGCTCCCAATAAATATTGTAGTATATCTTACTTTAACAATGGAGGTTCAGCACGAATTATTGCGAAAATATGATACATGGTAACAAAAAACGGTAAGTTTATTGTTTTTTATTCCTGCATCTATAAACACCGCCCCACAAGCACTCCAGGCTCGGTTTTTCCAACCGCTGTGGTTCACATTTTCCAACTGCAGCGGTCGGCAACTTCCAACTGCAGCAGTTCACCAAAGCCAACTGCTGCAGTTGGAAAATTCCCGTTTTTAAAGAAGATTTTTATATTAAATAATAATTACATTCTGTTCCGGTGCCTTATTTCTCCCATCGCGGGCACTTTAATAAAAAAAGACATATCCAGGTAGAAAACAAAAATATCAGCCTCCTTAATATATATCTCATATTATTTCAATGAAATTATTTTATTAATTTCATTGAAAACACAATGAACCAATAAAGCCAAATAAGAGCACTAAAGGCCATAAAAACAGAAATATGCCAGAATCCAAGTCTAAAAAGAGAACATATTACGCGTCCAATTAATTTAATAAAAATGAACAATTACGTTCTTTTTTTGTTTATTGATTAGTAACACATCGGCCTCTGAAAAAGATTATGCACGGTATGCTATGATACACGTAAGCTACGAGCTTTACCTGCCAATAGCCCTGTTAATCAAAAGGCATGCCTGGCATAGGGTTATGTGATATTCATATTTATCTGTCCTGAACTGTGTGAATCGCCCCTACTTTCACCAGCTAATTCCTTAACATACTTTCGGCACTGGTGTTGAGTGGAGTAAATCATCAGCGCTTCGGGAATAAATGGGATCAGGGCAGATAAGTTTTAAAATGTTATTTCTGACCACTCTATCCTATAATTTACCAATAATCTCTCTCCAGCTCCTCACTCTTTCAAAAGAACTATCATGCAGATATACATTATGAGGCTGAGTAAAAAGAATTCTGCGACCTTCGAAAAAACGTAAGTTTTTAGGATGGTCATCAATCATAATGTCGCCACAAATACTGTCTTTGTTACCGCAGAAAATCATTTGTCTCCATGAAATAAATGGAAAAAACTCATTTAACCAAGCTTGCTTATCGCTTAGACTATTAGGAAATTCAGTGGCAGATGATACGATCAACACTTTATAGTTATTATTGAGATATTGCAATCCTTTCACACTTCCTTCTATTAATGGAGCAGTACGAAAGAAACCCTTACTCCTCACTATTTTTTGAAAGGAAGGAAAAGCATATTCTTCTAATCGCCCATGCATTTCCTCTTCTGTTGGGATAATACCTGTAAGTTTGTACTCATAATCCATAAGATGTGAATAAACATTTGCCAAAACTCCGTCCATATCTACTAATACCTGTTTCATAATCAGACCTCCATTCTTTTAGAAACTGTTTTGAATTTTATTCTGAGATAAATTAGTCTTATTTTTTGTTTAGTTACCACTTTATTAAAAGGAGCATAGCGGGCTATGTGACTGAAAATAAAGTGATAAATAAGCGGAAAATAAGATTGATTTAGCCAGATATAATCTGGTAATAAGTTTTTCTATAAAATTCAAAACGGTTTCTTAGATTTATTAATGATTTTTTATACAGATCGTCTGCTAATTACTTAAGTTGACATCTGCGGTTTTTCATTCCATCCCGGGAACTATATTCTTTCTTTGCATGAAACACGCAAAATACCGCAATTCCCGTAAAAAACCTCATAATCTGCTTGCATATCCGGATGAATATATGCATATTTGCACAATTATGCAACATTTATTTGCGCAATTATGCTAAAAGAAGAAAGACAACAATACATATTAAGCCGTATCCATCAAGATAATCGTATCTATGCAACTACCCTTAGTAAAGAGTTGGGAGTGTCTGATGATACCCTGCGGAGAGATCTTATCGAGCTTGATAAAAAAGGAATCCTGACCAAAGTTCACGGAGGAGCAATTGCCAGATCAGGTATCTCTGTCAATTTCACCGAAAGGCTCCATACAGCCGCCCCCGTAAAACAGCAAATGGCAGCTAAAGTAATCCCTTTTTTTAAAGAAGGAGATGTCATATTGATGGACGGAGGTACTTCCAATCTCGAAATAGCCCGACAGATACCCAGAAATATAGCATTGACGATCTACACAAACAGTTTTCCTGTGGTAAATGCTTTGTTCGATCATCCAAAATTAGAATTGGTCTTTTTAGGTGGTCAAGTGTTTAATACCTCACAGGTGACAGTAGGTATATCGGTTTTCCAGACGTTGCAGACGATAACACCCGACTGGGTTATCATTGGTATCAGCGATATACACCCGGAAAAGGGGCTTACCTGTCCCGATCGGGAAGAAGCTTTGATAAAACGGAGTATGATAGAACGGGGTGTAAAATGTATCATCCTTGCAGATAGTTATAAACTGGACACTGCGCGTACCTATCAGGTTGCTTCCCTGGGCGATATTGATTATATTGTGACAGAGGATGAGAAAGTGGATTATATCCGGGAAAACTGGCCTAAATATTCCTATGAAGTGATATGATAATGACAAAATAAGATTAAACGAATAAAATGAACTTTATATGAACAATATAATCAATCAAAAACTTATTTCATTGGCAGATAATGATTATAAAGCATTTAACCTTAAAATCATTCCCACAAACTACGAAATACTTGGCATACGTATGCCGGCACTAAAGAAACTGGCAAAAGAGATAGCCACAAGCCCCGACGCAACAGCTTACCTCGATAATGCAGAATTCACGACCTATGAGCATATCTTACTCTACGGACTGGTACTGGGCAATCTTAAAAAGCCTTCGCCGGAAACCATATTCCACTATCTCGATCCACTCATTTTAAAGTTTGATAATTGGGCACATGTGGACACAATTATTTCTTCGCTCAAAGTATTCCAAAAGCATCCTGAGAAAGTATTACAACACTTTTTACCACTTAAAATACACGAAGGAGAATTTACAAAACGAGTCTTTGTTATCGTGCTGATGGATTATTTTATGAATGATACATACATCGACTCAACCCTGAAACACATGGCAGAAGTACCGCAAGGCCAATACTATGTAGACATGGCAATTGCGTGGGCACTAAGCTACGGGCTTATCAGGTTTTATGACAAAACGGTTCCTCTACTGCAACAGCAGGTATTTTCAAAGTTCGTGCATAATAAAGCCATACAAAAGGCACGCGAAAGTTATCGGATAATACCGGAAACAAAAGAACTTCTTAACAAGATGAAAGTGAAATAATAAATAGTATTACCTGAAATTCTTAATTGTTCCTAACGCAAAGCCGATACCTGCGCGGACAAAAAATTGATGATTTCCATGTAGCGTATCTATTTCATAACCTGTTTTCAGAAAAAATATCTTATAATCCGCATATAAATTAGGAGTAACGACAATTGTGTTTTTATATCCTTTGCTAAAGTTAAACAGATAACCGCCATCTACTCCAAGAGTAAGGACAAAACGGGATTTATAGAATATCTTATCACTAAGGTAACTCGATAGTTGAATGGGTTTGAGCTGTAATCCACTTAGATGGACACCACCGCGGGTAGTGTATTCCAGTCCGCTCATATTGAAAAGCCGCAAAGCATTACTTTCATAAAAAGTAGGAAGAGCAGCACTAATAAAAAACTGCCCGTTGGATCCTTGTGCATATTGTCCGCCAATTCCAAGCAACTGGCTATAGGCTGTGAACGATAAGAGGGATAATATGAATAATATAAATAACTTTCTTATGGGCATATTCGTATTGTTTTTCATGCAAAAATACAATACTCCTGCGAAGAATCGCGTTTTTTGTCAGGATTATTAATTAATAGATTGTTAATCCGTATTCTCTTAACATATCTTTATTATATTTCTGTAATTCTCCAGTCTATAGCTCCACGGCCTGTTTTTTTCAAAAAATTATTGGTTTGTGAGAAAGGTTTTGTTCCAAAAAAACGTCCTCTAGCCATTGGCGAAGGATGTGGCCCTCTAAGCAATAAATGTTTCGGGTTGTCAATACCTTTGGCTGCGTTAATTGCATGATTACCCCAAAGGATAAAAACTATAGGTTTGTCATAGTCATTAAGAATGTCAAGCAAACGTTGTGTAAATTTATTCCAGCCAAACCTTTTATGGCTTCCGGGCTTGCCTTCTCTTACTGTCCAACTTGTATTGATCATAAGTACACCCTGCCGCGCCCATGAGGTAAGACAACCATGTGAAGGTGGATCAATGCCAAGGTCTGTTTTAAGTTCTTTGTAGATATTTTTAAGACTAGGTGGTATCTTCACACCGGTTTTTACAGAAAAGCTAAGACCATGAGCCTGCCCGACTCCATGATAAGGATCTTGCCCGATAATTACAACTTTTACATTATCATATGGACAAAGATCAAAACTGGAAAACATTTCTTCACGGGGAGGATATACTTTTTCATTGGCGTATGCATCATCTACCTTCTCCATGAGTTTTATGTAATAATCTTCTTTACTTTCTCTCTCTAAAAAATCGTTCCAGTTGTTCATAATAGTTTGGTTCTATATTTGCTTTGTTTGTTTTACAATTGCAAATATGGAGATTTATTACCATAAATTAATGCAGGGAGGTAAATTACGTAAAGTTTATTTTTTTTCATTGAGTAGTATATAACCCTATCCACTCTTTTTCATTAGCTGAAAAAGAAGTAAAATCAATCTTATAATTCTTATTAGGCATATACCATACTTGTCTTTGATAAAATTCCTGTATTACAGTGTCGGAGAATATATATCCGCGGCAAGCATAAGGCAGGTTACGGAGAATTTCTTTTGATACATCATCGAGCTTGCTTATTTGCTCTCCTATTGTTTTATCTTGTTTCCAAAAGCCGGAGGTTGCAGTGCGATGGTCGAGTTCTTTTTCTTTTCTATAATCAAAATCGAGACCAGTGCCAAGAAGGGTATGAGTAGTAAAAGAGGCAAGGAAAAAGTCTTCGGTGGGTTTGAAGTTTGTTTTATGAAATTTTATTGTTCCATTCTTAATGTAAAACTGGATGACTTTTCCTGCTTCATCAGAGTATTTATCTCCATCTGCTTCGAAATAATTGCTTCGTTTATTGCCAATACCTTTGATAACCCAGTCAGCAGGATGTTTGAAAAATGTTTTGTAAATTACAAAAACTTCGTCATCTCCCATATCGAGGTTAATGGTGAAATCACCTATCCGCCCACCTTTCCATAAAGGGGTGGCAGAGAAAGCAAAATCATAGGTAAGTTCAAAGATGTTATAACTGGGAAGGTCGCATATCCAGGAATTTTCCACAGTGTTAATCCCCTGGATAAAAGGCATATCTGCGTAGTAGATGTAGTTGATTTCGGGTGTATGTCTGTTAGTCTCGTCTAGTTTATTGATTAAGGAGGAGGGAAGGGTTTCTACCCTACCCTGACGGTAGTAACTTCCTTTTACTTCTTCTGCACCCGTTATGGCAACCTGATATTGGAGAGGCAAGTTGTTGATTATCAAGCTGAAATTATGGAGATAGGGATTACCTTTCTTCAAAGTAATTCCGGCTGGCCTTTCATCCCACTGTGGAGAAGGGGTTTCGTAGGCTACAACGAGGCGGCAAGAGGGGGATGGGTTATAAAATTGGTAGCAGACGGTTACCTGCATTTGCCGATTGCCTGCTGTAGTGGTTATTTTTTTCATGGAGATAAAAACTTTGCGTAGTGAAATATCCGTCTTCTCCATCGGTATGAGAAGCCCGCCGGTGGTATAGTACTGATAGTTGGATATGGCATACGAGAGATATGGGATAATCAGTAACAGAAGGAACATAAGTGGTTTTTGCATAGGGCTTGATTTTTAAAGGGTTACAGGGTGTAACGGTAAACTCATTGTTATTTTGTCGCAATAGCGATTTCCAGAGAGTTTAACGAAGTTCTTTTGCCGTCCTTCTTCTATAAAACCGAGTTTTTGGTAGAGTGCACAAGCATTTGTGTTCAGCGAAAAGACGTCGAGCCAAATGATTTCCAGTTGAGTTTTCTCCTTTGCCCAACAAATAGCATGCTGTATCAGTTGCCTGCCTAGTCCTATATTCTGCCATTCATTGTAAATACTGATTCCGAGGCTGGTGGTATGTATCAGTTTCTGAATGTTGTTGCCTACAATGCCGAGGTTACCGACGATCTTACCGCTATGAGTAGCTACAAGATAGATGGTGGTATCAATGGTATCAAAGTTTTTCAACCATTCTCTTTCCTGTTCGATGGTCATGTTAAATTCACCTTCTTCCATGAGCAGGAATTCTGTTTCGTGCAATATCCCTTTCATGGCATGGATTAATTGTTCTGCATCATCTGTGGTTCCTTGACGTATGTGTACGGTAAGACCGTTCTTTAATAGAATGTCTGTCGGTTCAAATTTCATTTTTATTTGGTTTTGTAAAAAAGTTGTTACTTTCTATTGATGATGTCAAAAGTAATCATATTTAGGTAAATAAGAAACATCTTTTTCCAATTCGAAACTACGGTTTGTTATTTTGCTTTTATATGGATACGGAAAGGAATATCACAATATATAAGCCGTTAGAAGACATGGTTATGATGGGAGAATATGTGGAGAATTTTATCCAATAAAGCAATGGGATGTGATAAATCGTCGTGAGATTATTTTTCTACTTTTACTTTATTTACCGATTGTACCGGTCCTTTCTCATGTATCTCTATAGTTTTGGTAGTTACTGCATATTCATCCGGGAAAATTTTACTCCCTAGTTCATTGGCCCATGCTTCGGTAAATTCTGCACCTATATATATGATCATTGCCGAATAATAAATCCATGTGATAAGAATAGCCATAAAGGCTGCAGCTCCGTATACTGAACCTACATTCGCAATACCGAGATAAAGTGATATTCCCCACTGTCCTACCAGAAACAAAAGTGTAGTCACCAATGAGCCGACAATCACATCTTTATACTTTATCTTAGCATCAGGCAATATCTTAAACAGAAGCATAAAAATAAAGGCAGTAACACAAAGATTAATAAGCATACCTATAATCTTTATTAATGAGGCAGCAAACTGGGGATAGTTGGACATAAGGCGGTCGCTCAGATTACTGATTACACTTGTGATAGTAAATGTTATTAGCAATATAAATGCAAAAATAAGGATAATGGAAAAAGAAAGCAGCCTGTCTTTTATATATTTAAGCCAGCCTCTTTTTGGTATTGCCTTTATTCCCCAGATACTATTCAGAGAACCCTGCATTTCGGCAAAGATAGCTGTCGCTCCGAAAATAGATACACCAAGACTGACAAGTGCCGCCAGCGTAGAGGCATCCGCTTCGTTGGCATTATCAATAATAGCTTTGAGCTGATTTACTACTTCTGTGCCCAATACCGGTACAAGTTGCACATAAAGTTGATTGGCCAGATCGGTATGAAAGAATGTTCCGATAGTAATGAGCAGCGACAGGAAAGGTATAATTGAGAACAGTGTAGCATATGCCAGAGAGGCACTCAACCGCGTTATGTTATCATCGCTGAATCCTTTAAAAGTATCTTTCAAAATCTTTATAAGTACTCTTAAATTGAATTTCTTTTTTGTTGTCAATTGGTCTTCCATTGGGGTATGTATTTTCATATCAACAGGAAGAGTTTTTCTTTTGTTCACCGGGAAAATGGTGTTCTTACAGATAGATGAAAAATATCCCAACGTAACTTTATTCTGGAATAAGTTTTATATTTGGATGTTCGCTGATAATCTCCAATATGATCTCAAAATAAGTCTTTCCCATCCCTTTATTTAATTCATCCAGTTTTTCTTCTACAAACGAAGTGCTGAAAATGGAGGGAAATTTCAATTTCTCCCTGTAATAGGCCAAGGTAAGCTCAAAACCTAAATCTTTGCGGTTCTTCTCAAAATCTTTCCAGATAATTTCTATTTCTTCTTTATTATTTATTTTTCCATAACCGCCATAAAACATATCGTCCAGAGCATCAAGGCTCATTCCTAATTTCCAATCTTCATCTGTCATGAACACACGATTTATTTCTTCGTAAAAAGAAGGAATATCGTGTATCCTCTTGCCGTCTATCACGAATGTCTTTGCTACATCAACTACCATTATTTTTCCTTTTTATTTACTGCTGTAGATGCATACAGCGCCCATGCTATAAGCACCGGTTGAAAAAACAGGCGAACGAATCGCTTATTGTCGGTATCCAGCCCGAAAGCATTTCTGTGATGTGTATATTGTGAGATATTGCCCGGAAAGACTGCTGCAAAAAACATCGCAGCTACTATACCCGTTAGTTTCCTGCCCCTTGCCCACAACATCAAAGCAAGCCCGAGAGAGATTTCTACACCACCTGATAACGCAACTGTCAAATCCTTATCCAGCGGAATCCAGTCAGGAACCTGTGCCTGAAAATCTTCACGCGCAAAAGTAAGATGACTTGTACCTGCAAATGTAAGGAAAGCACCAAGCAACACCCTTGCCAAATCTTGATATTCTATCTTCTTTTTCATAACCTAAAACATTATCAATGTATACATTTACCCATAATAACTATAGCCGGCGAAGGAAAGTTGAACTTGTTATTTCTTATTTTACTCACTTATATTATGTTAACTCAATGTCCTGAACCACATTCAAGCAATTCTTTATTTTTATATTTGCACCCGATTTGAAATATAAACTACTTTTTTGCAAACCCTTGTCATTCGTATGAAGTTAAACAAAAATATCATTTCAATAGTTAGATTTTTTTTGTTCTGAATATGTGTATGTTTACATTTTCCTTTGCTTCTGCCCGGAAAATCAGGTAATATACAGGAAGAGGCCCTAGCTGAAACTAAAGCAGCCATATATAATATTACATTACCATACAAAAGATGAATTCGAAACAAAACAGGCTATCCGTTTTTCTTCCCATTGCAGAACGCTAATTCAATCATTTTGATTATGATAAAACAAGTACACTCCTCGAGTCAGTTGAAGATGAAACTTCATCTGTGGAGTTAGAGGATAGGAGTATCTTATGGGAGGAACAGGATATATGGCCGCCCTGAATTTCCTTATCTGAATGAAATCCAAAAACAAGGAAGGATAGTTAATATCAAAGAAGCATTTCTGAAGATATATTCTGAGACAAAGATATACTCTCCATTAACACATTACCAGATAGTATGTTCCCTTTTATTACAGACGAAAATCATGTAATTACCAAGTCAGTAAAAGACCATTTTGGGAAACAGAGTAGATAGCAGATTATTGAAGTAGATATCAGCCCCAGCTAAAATCACTATTTATTTTAGATAACATCAGGCGACCGTCCATTTTCCGAATCAGAATATTTCTTTCTTTGGCCAGCCAACCAATAGATAATGTAATTTCTTCAAATGTCATAGACAAAACACGGCACAATTCCTGTATTGAAATCAAAGAAGTTCTTTTATCAAGTTCATTCCATATACGTCCGGCATTCAAGCCAATTTCTGTAAATTTAAAATCGTTCATAAAATTATTTTTAATTGAACTATAAATATAGTCTATTCACAGCCGGATATACTATAAATATATTTTAATTATACATTATTGTCAAATAAGTTCATAAAGAAACAACTTTGCTACAAACTTATTTTTGATGTTAAGACAACACATAATTAAAAATTATTCAAAATAAAGGAATAGTCGGGCTAAGACATATCAACCGAGTATATAAACCGTATAAACTTCTTAAATTACACTAAACAGCACAGCTCTGAAAGATTACTTCAAAATAAGAAAATTCTATCATCTGTTCATTCAATATCAGAAACACTATTATTCTTCCATTACTCTACATTTTAGTAACTTTCAGGGTTGACTTCATTTATTTTATGAATCACACTTTTATTTACTTTTAAATTATAGTGTTATGAAAAAAGTTATTTATGTATTAATTCTGCTATTATTATTGTCTTGTCAGGAATACGTTCCTGTGCTATCTGAAGAGGCAAGTATAAGCAACACCAGTAGGGCCTCGGCTAATCAAAGTGTATATTTTGATTGGGAGTCCCAACCCAATTCCCAGATATTAATTAATGGACAGCAGGTGAAATTACCCTGGTATCCGGGTGCCATGACTCAAATCCCTAATTTCATCCTGGAAGATTATAAAAAAGAGGATGGTTGGGAAATGATTTATAATTTTTGTACAGCACATAATGAGGAGCATTTGAATACTCTTTTCTTTTATAATAAATTCACCAGCAAACTAAGAGTATTCTATTACAATGAGAATCCGGTTACAAGCGGAACCACAACCTTTGCCCAATTAACCCTGTTACAGAATTCTAAAATACTCAACTTCTCTTCAGATAAATCAGATCTGGCTTTAGACACCAACGGTCCCACTTCGGTTGTTACCTCCAATATCACTTCAACCGAAGCAAGATCAATAGGTTATGGCTGGAACTGTTTTGAAGTAGAATTAGCGTATGATCCCTTTGTTCCTCAAAACAGGCAAACAATGAGCTTCGCCTTCTTTGACAAGCATATTTCTTCCATACAAATGAACGGAACTGCATATGCCACTTCAAAAGCTACATTTATTACAACAGAAAACAGTAACCCTTTCAATGATGCAATAAAAGGTATATCCAATGCTTCCGGGAGTGCTGCCGAAGGGCTGATTAACGACCTATTTGAAAGCAGCACTGAAGAAACCCGGGCAATAAACTTTATACCCATACTGGGAGCAGCTGTAAAAGGATTAGCCACATTAGGAGTAAATGCATTACTGAAGGCATCTACCAACAGATTCAACAAACAAACCCAAAAAATAACCACCATTGATATAAAAACAGAAGGTAATTTTAATATTGATGGAACAATAACCGGTACCCAGTCTGCCGTAATACCTCCTATCGCCGGATTATTATATCCTGGTGTATCGGAAAACAATAGGATAAGCCAGGATATATATCCTGTTTACGATGTAAATTTAGGCGTTTGGAATGTTAGAAGCACACCGATTGTAAAGATATACGACAGGTACAGGCCTTTTATGTATAGAGTATCACCGGAAGAAGTGCTGGGATACGACCCGGGAGATGATCAGAATATATACTTTTATATCTTTAATGAACTCCGGATGACGCCTTACTACTTGACGAAAAATGATATAGAAATAAATCCAAACACATTAAGTGAAATATCAGATTATGAAGTAAAAACCGAATATATTATTAAAGACAATTCCGGAGCATTAGCTACATTCTTATCTGACAACCGGAATTATTATACTCAGACTCCCTGGTTCACAATTAATGAAGATAATCGGGATAAATATTTATATAAAAACTTCCCCATCAATAAATTTAAATATGCACATTATGCAGCCAATGATGGCTTTCTGGAACGCAATGATTATGTAAGTGATATATTTTTTGATGGCACTATTGAATTATTGGCAAAGGTTACATTAACACTATATCCCAAACCACCGTATAAAGGAGATGGAGTGATGATGACCCGGACATTTAAATGTAATATTGAAAAGCTAGTGAGTCCTGATGAATATACAAGAGTTTATCAATAGTTTATTTGTCTCGGACGGTGAAGCTTAATATCGTCAACTTAAAGAATTCGCTAAACTTTCCGAGATATAAATGTAAATGCCACGAGTTTAAGGAATTTTATTACGAGACATGGGTGCTCCCGGCAAAGAAGGAAACGGGATAAATCACTTATCCTGCAGTATTAAGGCTGAATCAACAGTCGACGCAGTCAATTATCAGGTCTCTTTTCTTTGCCGGGAAGATTTATCGCCCGGTTTATTTATAATCCTTCCTCCGTTTACCTCCCAATCCTTTCACTACAGTATACTTCTTATAGCACATTCCAGAGAGTTAAGGTAAATATTATTCAACACACAATACCTGATTCTTACTAACATTTCATGTAAAAACTTTAAAATTCTAATAATATTTAGTACTAGGCAGAATACTAGAATTAAATGTCACAAAATCGTACCCTCCCTTACCATTACTCAAAGTACTTTTGCTTTACTCAGGTTATTAAAACACAGACTATAAACTGACTATAGTAATACACAATATTTAAAAAGGAAATATGATTTAAATCTGATAATTATGATAATATGACATCCACTTTCTTTCTGTTTCAACTGGTAAAAAACTTTTTCTCATGTAAAATTACTCATACAACACAAGAACAATTTACAAAAGCAGCTTAGAAACCTATTTATCAATTTTAATTAATACTAGTATGGAAAACAAGAACTCATCATGAACCGATCTCTTTGCTTCTGAAGCAAAAACCTGCAAATAATCCAATTCGTATATGAAAACATTATGTTAACCACAAATTATCTATTATGAATGATTTAATAAAAAAAATGATTAAGCAAATTATTGGCAGACAGCTTATCTATTTCTTCATATCATGCAGTTTGATGATAGTCTTTGGAAATGTCAATATGCAAGCACAATCCGGTGGTAGAATTATTAAAGCTACCGGTAAGGTCGTAGACATAAACGGAGAAGTTATGATCGGCGTCAACATCCTTCAGAAAGGCACTACAAACGGAACAATCACAGATATTGATGGTAATTTCTCATTAAACGTTCCGGAAGGAGCTACCCTTGTTCTGAATTATCTCGGCCATGAACCCGAAGAAGTTGTTGTTAGAGATAACAGGCCGTTGGTAATCACTCTAAAAGAAGATGTACAGAAACTGAATGAAATCGTGGTCATTGGATATGGCACCCGTCAACGAAAGAATATCACAGGTGCAATAGACCAGGTCGGCGCTGAAATGTTTGAAGACAGGCCAGTGTCCAACACCATGCAAGCTTTACAGGGAGCTTCTGCAAACCTGATCATTCAGCAAAAAAATATGAATCCGAATGATAATAAACTCAGTATCAATATTCGTGGTATTAGTACGATGGGGAATAATGATCCGCTGATCGTTATCGATGGATTAATATCAAGCGCTGAAACCTTAAACAATCTGAACCCGAATGATATTGAGAATGTATCCGTATTAAAAGATGCCGGTAGTGCTGCCATTTACGGTTCACGTTCGGCAAACGGAGTAATCCTTGTGACTACTAAAAAAGGTTCTAAAGCAAGCAAACCGACTGTAAGGTTAAACAGTATGGTTGGTTTCCAGGATCCTGACGTACTATATCAACCCGTAGAAGGTTGGCAAAACGCAATGTATAGAAACCAAGCCAATATGAATATTGGTAGTGCACCTGCTTTCACACCGGAACAAATTCGTGATCTGTATGACCACCGCAATGAAGAATACTGGTATCTGAACGAGATAATGGAAAAAGGATTGCAGCAAAATTACAATCTTAGTGTTGCAGGAGGTAGTGAGAATACCACTTATATGGTATCAGCAAGTTATTTCAACCAGGAAAGTAACTTCGTCGGAGATTTCGGACTGGAACGTTATAATTTCCGCACCAACCTGACCACCGAATATGGAAGATTCAAACTGACTTCCATCATGGCTTATACCCGCAAAAATGAACGTACAGTGGCAGGCGGAACCGGGAATCTGATTATTAACTCTTCACGTATACCGCCTTATTATTACTACAAATTTGAACAGGACGGCAAATACCTGATCAATGACGTAGTGGGCGATGATAATACACTCGCATACCTGAAAGAAGGAGGTTATGAAAAGAAAGCCGAAGACAATTTTATCGGTAGCCTGAATCTGGACTTCAAGATAATTGACGGATTAACCGCCAAAGGGCTGGTTGGGTTGGATTTAACCCAGCATCATCGTTTCCGCAGGGATAAAAAAGTACCCCTGTATGCTTCGACAAACCTGGAAGAGCCTATTACACATATACATAACAACACATTAACGGAAGATTATAACAGCAAAAAGCACACATTGAGTACACAGGTGTTGCTGGATTTTGACCGTACTTTCAATTCTACACACCACGTAACCGGATTGGTAGGTGCGTCCAACGAATCCTATACTTTTAAAGCCAGCCGTATAGCCTGGGAATATACGGATGAAGATTTAGGTTTGCCTACAACTGATAATGCACAACAGCATAAAGATAATAAAAATTCAAACGGAGATACGGATGAAACCAGTATTACCTCCATATTCGGACGTGCCGGCTATAACTACGCAGACAGGTATTACGGAGATTTCTCATTCCGTTATGACGGTTCGTCTAAATTTGCCAAAGATCATCGCTGGGGATTCTTCCCATCTTTCTCTGCCGCATGGAGACTGACTGAAGAAAGTTTTATGGAATCTTATAAATCAAGATTTGGTGATCTGAAAATCAGAGCATCCTATGGTATACTGGGAAATCAGAATGTAGACAATTATTCTTATCAGACAGTATATGAAATGAAGAATAATACCTATGTATTCAATAATACATCCGTACCGGGAACAGCATATACTTACGGAAACTCATTGCTGACATGGGAAAAATCGGCAAACTTTAACATAGGGCTTGATGCAACATTCTTCGATAACAGCCTGTATATATCATTGGAGTATTTTAATAAGAATACTTCAAACATCTTATTATCTCCTGAAGTATCGACCGTATACGGAGGTGGAGTAGCCAAAGAAAATGCAGGAAAAATGAGGAATCGCGGTTGGGAAGCAACCATTAATTATACACTCAGATCGGGCGACTTTAAACACAACTTTAATTTGAACGTATCTGATTCTAAAAATAAGGTTACTGACTTCGGTGGAAAAGAACGCATTGACACCAACGACCAGTTATATAAACTGATAAGGGAAGGGGAAGCATTGGGATCATACTACGGATACAAAACCGACGGACTTTTCCAAAGCTATGACGAAATAGCTAATAGCGCTCTTCCTGTCGGGGCTTCTGTTCAACCGGGTGATGTTAAATATGTGGATACAAACAAAGACGGCTTGATTGACGACAAAGACCGGGTTGTATTAGGAAATGCATTCCCAAGACTTACGTTTGGTTTTACCTACAATGTTACTTACAAAGATTTTGATTTCAACATTCTTCTTCAAGGTGTTGGAAAACGGGATATGTATGTACGTGGTGAGTTAATCGAGCCTTTCCACTCCAACTATTCTTATTGTATTTACCAGCATCAACTGGATTTCTGGACACCCACCAATCCCGATGCGAAATGGCCTCGCTTAGTAGCTCCCGGTTCTACATCAAGTGCTAATAACTGGGGAAAAGCCGGTACGGATCTCTATCTTTTAAACGGCGCTTATCTCCGAGTGAAAAATGTTCAACTAGGATATACATTACCAAGGCAACTGACTAAAAAGATAGGAATTCAGAAACTACGTGTCAGCGTAAATGCGCAAAATCCTCTGACTTTCTCTAAAAACTCTTTTATCGATCCCGAGTCGTCTGAGTTTGACAACAAAATGGGAGGGATTGAAAGTGTTGCAGCAAATAGCGCACGCAACTACCCTACTCTGGTATATTATGGATTTGGACTGGATTTAGAATTTTAATACATGCATATTATGAAAAAGAATTCATTTAGATATTGTACCGGTTTCATATGCACAATACTTCTTTTATGTACTTCCTGCAATGAACTGGATTTAGCACCCACAAATAAGTTTACCGATTTGAATTACTGGACATCTACTGATAAAGCTTCTTCCGTATTAAGCATGGCATATAAGCAAATGTTTGAAGCCAAATATTTCTTCGGTAATGAAAAATTATCAGACAACCTTTACGAGGGTCGTGGAAACACAGATGAGAAGATTATCACTTCCGGCCAGGCAGATGCGGCATTAAACCGTTTTGCCGAAGAATGGAAAGTATCTTTTGAAGGAATTAAAACCTGCCATACTTTTCTGGAAAACGTAGACAGAGTTCCCAATATGGAAGCAGACTTAGTAGCTAGAATGAAGGCAGAAGCCCGTTTTATCCGTGCATTCTTATTCTTCCGGCTCACTTGCCACTACGGTGATATTCCATTATTCGATCATAACCTGACATTGCAAGAGGCTAACAGTATAGCCCGTTCTCCAAAAGATAAAGTAATTGAGTTTATCAGGACTGAGTTGAATGAGATTGTAGCTGCCCTTCCCACCAAACAGCAATATGCAGAAAAGGATCGTGGCCGGATCACAAAAGGAGCAGCCATGACATTACTGGCACGTACCTATTTGTATGAGAATGACTGGACAAATGTAGCCTCGATCTGTGAAAAGATCATGAGAGGTGAATATGGAGAATATATGCTATTCCCCAGTTACGAGGGTCTTTTCCTGCCGGAAAATGAATATAACAGCGAGGTTATCCTGGATATTGGCTACACGCTGTCTCTAAGAACATGGGAAGAATTTTACGATGCAATCCCTATCACTGTGGGAGCACGTATCAACTCCTTTGCACCAACCCAGGAGCTGGTAGACGACTACATTATGAAGAACGGAAAAGGTATTCGTGAAGATGGTTCCGGATATAATGAAGACGCTCCGTATGAAAACCGTGATCCGCGTTTTTCAAATACGATCGTTTATCATGGATACAGATGGAAAAAAGGAGATAGCACTGTATCTACAATTTACATTAAACCCGGTTCTTCCCAGGAAGCAGGAGCATCTAATTTGGATGAATATGCAGGTCCAGGACAAAATTCTACCGGTACGGGATATTACCTCAGGAAATATTTCGACCCAACAGCACCGGCAGGTATACAGGCTGGTCTTAACTTAATCCTGATGAGATATGCAGATGTTTTATTAATGTATGCAGAAGCTAAAAACGAACTGGGACAAATGAATGAAGATATCTGGAATCAAACAATCAGGCCGATTCGTGAGCGTGCCGGTTTCACCGACAGCTCTGCTTTGGAATATCCATCTTCTGACTTGCAGAATGTTATCCGCCGCGAACGTCGTTGCGAATTGGCAATAGAAGGGTTAAGGCTTTTCGACATCCGCCGCTGGAAAACAATCGAAACTGTAATGAACGGTTATCCCCACGGTGCAAAATACGCTGCCGACAATACGCAGTATATCCAGTTGGATCAGAGAAGATTTAACAAAGACCGGGATTACCTGTTTGCTATTCCTCAATCTCAGAGAGACATAGATAAAAACCTTACCCAAAATCCGGGTTATTAATTGGTAGTTTGGAGTTAAAACGTAAAGAATATGAAAACAATATTGATTCAATCAACAATAATAGCAGCTTTTATTCTCACCCTCATTGCATGTAGTAATGACGGAGAAGTAAGAGACCTTGGAGTAACGGCCGTCGGAGCACTCTATGAACCCGACAACGGGCAGGAAGTTGTGTTACAGGCATCTGCCACTGCTACATTATATTTTGAATGGGAGCCTGCCAGGGCAGAAGACAGCGGTAGTGTATTATACGAGATCGCTTTTGATAAAGTAAACGGTGATTTTTCCAATCCGATACACATAACAGCAGCCGATAACAACGGAGGAACCAACCATGCCACCCTTACCCATAAACAGTTGAACAAGATAGCAGCTCTGGCCGGTATCGAGTCCGCACAACAGGGAACTATCAAATGGACTGTTTATTCTTCGAAAGGTATTAATCCGGTGAAAGCCGGACAGGAACGTACACTTACCGTAACCCGCCTGACCGGATTCTCTGATATCCCCGAGCAACTGTATATAACCGGGGAAGCTACCGAAGCAGGTGCAAATTTAGCTGATGCCCTTATCATGAAAAAGGTAGCTGACGGTGAATTTGAGATTTACACCCAATTGACAGAGGGTAAAACCTTCAAATTTGTAAGTAACAACATCGGAACACCGGTTGAATATTCCCTCAGTGGAGAAAAGATCGTAATAGACGGGACATCTGCTGTTTCAAAAACCGGCATATACAAATATTATCTCGACTTTAATATCGGTTCATTCACCACCAAGGAAGTCACAAAAGTGAATTTCTTCCTGAACCATGCGCAGGTCAAAATCGAGCTTCCTTATAAAGGACTCGGAGTGTGGGAACTGACCGACCACACAATAACCGGACTCTCCGGAGGCGATAACACGGATGACCGCTACAAGTTCAGGATGGAAAGTTTGGAAGGAGAAACCGAGTGGAGAGCTATCAATAACGATAGTAAACCTACGGGCAACGAAGCCTATTATTACATGGTAGAAAAAACCAATGTCGAGCAATGGACAAACAACCAGATATGGAAAAGCCCGTCTACAACCGGATGGAATGATAAAGTATATGACATAAGTTTCTCTCTGAATGCTGAGTCTCCTTATACCCATAATTTAGTGATCAAATAACAAGAAAAGGCGTATGAAAACAATATTGATAAAGCTATCATTAATAACTTCTTTCCTGCTGGCATTCATTGCATGCGATGACAATATGGGCGATACGGATAGTCGTTTGGCCGGGGTAAAGAACCTTATTGAACCTGCCGATAATAAAGAAATTGTATTAGACCCCTTTGTGTCGTCTACAGTTTATTACGAATGGGAGTATGTTAAAGCAGAAGAAAGCGGAATGGCGATATATCAGATTGCCTTTGACAAAACAGACGGCGACTTCTCTAATCCGGTTTATCTGATGAATTCCGACAACAACGGATATCGTAACCATATATCTGTTTCCCATCTACAAATGGACAAAATTGCAGGTCTGATAGGCATCCCTGTCGAAGAAACAGGTGCATTTAAGTGGACTATACTGTCCCTCAAAGGTATGAAAGCAGAAAAAGCTTCTGCTGAGAATCAGATAACAATTACCCGTCTGCCAAAGTTCGAAGAACTCTACATCACAGGTGAAGGCTCGGAAGGAGGAACTGACCTGTCCAAAGCTGCTAAGATGAAGGACCTAGGTGATGGAGTATTTGAAATTTATACGAAACTAACAGCTGACAAACCTTTCTATTTTGTGAATGGTATTTCTGGGAAATACAGAAAGTTTTCTACAGCAAACGGTGCTATAAAACTAGAGGGAACTACAACTGTTGCAACAGAAGGAGTATACAAAATTGTACTTGATACCAATACAGGCAATTGTACATATACCCTTGTTACAAGGTTGGCATTCTTCTTCTGTCCGGATAATGTAAATCTGTTTGATATACCCTATTCTGGCTACGGAGTGTTTAAAACCACAGCAACCGTAACCTTCAAAGAAGAAGGTTGGGGAAGAGACCAACGTTATAAGTTCAGGATGTTTATCAAAGAAAATGGAGGCACCGGCGAAGAGAAAGAAGTAGAATGGGGAACACTCAATGACACCGACGAGCCTCCTACTGCCCATGAACCGGACTCTTACTATTACCTACAGTTGTTCACCCATATATCACAGTGGGATAATAAGTGGAAACTGAAAAGTGAGTTTGATGGAGTGCCTGCTGAATATACCCTTTATTTAACGGCAGACCAGCCTTACACACATATAGTGAGTAAATAATAAATTGCTTGAATTAAGAATTATATCTTTTGGTCATGACCATTATCTTATAACAATCAGAATTTCTGCCGTAGAGACGCATATTTGCGTCTTAGTGTAAGCATATGGCATTGATTGAGACGCAAATATGCGTCTCTGCGGCAGATTTATCTCATTCATGTCTCAACTCAATCCCTTATAAACCCATAAATTATCATGAAAAAAATACTTCTTTTACTATCTTTACCCACGCTACTCCTTACTGCCTGTGGAGACAATAATGATAATAAAAAAACTCCGGATAACGGAGATAATAAAATAAACTGGTATGCCGCGGCTGATAGTAGCAGCATGGCATTGATCAATTCATTCTGGAATAAAAGCGGCAAATACTTTAACTATGACAACAATGAAAAAACAGATTTCCATTACTGGCCGCAGGCACATGGACTGGATGTGTTGATAGACGCATACCTACGGACAGAAAACAATACTTATAAAAATTATTTCGACCAATGGTTTGAAGGTGTTAAGATCAAAAACAGAAATACGTTTTATAATGATTTTTATGATGACATGGAGTGGAATGCCCTGGCTATCCTCCGTGCTTACAAGGCTACTAAAGATATCAAATATAAAAAAACTGCACTGCAAATATGGGAATACATCAAAGTAGGATGGAACGACAATGCCGGGGGAGGTATCACCTGGGTAAAAGGACAGGAATATAGTAAAAATGCATGTTCCAACGGCCCTGCCTGTATACTGGCTGCCCGGTTATATCAGGAGTTTGGTGACGAAAGCAATAAAGAGTGGGCTATCAGGATATATAACTGGGAAAAGTCAACCTTGTTCAATAAAAACAACGGTATGGTTTATGACCACATAAACAGTGAGACGGAAGAAACCAAAACGGATTGGATATTTACCTATAATCAAGGAACTTTTATCGGGTCTGCCGTAGAATTATATAAAATATTCGGAGAGAAATCTTATCTGAATGATGCAGTCCTCGCAGCTGATTATGCTACAGGAAGCCTTGTAGACAATTCCATACTCAAGAGCGAAGGAACAGGTGACGGCGGACTTTTCAAAGGGATATTTATCCGCTATTTCGCAGACCTGATCCAGCAAGACAGGCTGGATGCTGCAACAAAAAAGCGATACATCCAGTTTATCAAACACAATGCAACAACTTTATGGACAAAAGGCACTAACAAAACAAAAGTGTTATTTAGCCCCGACTGGAAAGTAAAACCAGAGTCATCCACCGGACTAACAGAACAGTTGAGCGGAAGTATGCTGATCGAAGCTATGGCACTATTAGAAGAAAAAGAAGTTTTGTAATGTAATTTGAATTATATTTGCATCTGTGAAACAGATAATATAACCCTTAAATATCCATCCTTAAAAAGGTGGACCGAACCCAGATAACACACAATTTTAATGAATTAAATTCTATATGAAAAAGCACCTTTTTATTGCTGTATTACTGAGTGTCTTTATTACAAGTTGTAAGCCAGACTCAAACGAACAATTGACAGATTATGTAAATCCTTTCTTAGGGACGGCAACGCTTTGGAAATCTGAGGATTTAGGATATGTACGTAAAATTAAGGAAAGAACATGGGGAGGAGAAGTCTTTCCCGGCTCATCACTTCCAAACGCTATGGTCCAACTGAGCCCGGTAACTCAATTCCGAAGCGGTGCGGGTTACCAATATGAAGACACAATTATTTATGGGTTTAGCCACACCAATAAAGGCCATTGGAATTTGCTGCATATCCCTATGCTTCCCGTAACGGGAACAGTTACAGCCAGTAACTATCCATCCGGGTTCAGCCACGACAATGAATCTGCCCATCCGGGATATTACCAGGTCTTCCTCGAAAAATATGGAATTAATTCCGAATTAACCTCTACACTCCGTTGTGGATATCATAAACATACTTTTCCCGAAGATCAGGATAAAAGGCTTTTGGCAGATATGAAACGTTCCAATAATCATGTAAGGGAATGGAATATAGAGAAGCTGGATGATTATGTGTTTACCGGTTTTCAACATGCAGAAGGTAAATTATATTTCTACGCACTTTCAAATTATGAAATAGATAATATTGAGCAGGTCAAAGATGATAAACATGAAGTTTCTATAGTCAATTTCAAGAACAGCAAAGGAAAATATCCCCTAGAACTCAAAATAGGGTTCTCTTTTGTAAGCGTTCAGAATGCAAAAATGAATCTTGAGAAAGAAATGATAAATAAGAGTTTTGCACAAGTCCGGACAGAAGCTAACAAAACCTGGGAGGATATATTGTCAAGAATAGTTGTAAGTGGTGGCACGGAACGTGAGAAAGGTATATTTTATTCATGTTTATATCGTTCTTTTCTATGGCCTGCGCTGCGTAGTGATGTTAACGGTGAATTTACTGATGTAAAAGGTAATGTTGTGAATGAAGGTTTCCGTTATTATACAGATCCCTCATTCTGGGATGATTACCGCAACAAGTTGATATTATTAGGAATGATATCTCCTAATGTTACGATAGATGTTATTAAATCTATTACAGACAAAGGAGAGAAAAGAGGGGGGTACATGCCTACTTTCTTCCACGGAGATCATGCTTCTGTTTTTGTTGCCGGGAATTATTTACGTGGTTTAAGGGGATTTGATCTGCAACGTGCATATAAACTCTTGCTGAATAACGCGACTGTTTCCGGACTTGGAGGCAGACCTTATCTGGACGAGTATATTGAAAGAGGTTGGATTGCTGAAAAGGACACAACTAACGTACCGACATGGGATGAATATAAAGCAGCGGTTACAAAAACCGTAGAATACGCATATGACGATTATGCAACTGCTCTTCTTTCCAGAGAACTTGGTGACGAGAAAAACTATAAGTTATTAATGGAGCGTTCCAATAATTATAAAAATCTGTTTGATCCTGGTACCGGTTTCTGGAGGGGACGTATAGATAATGGAGAATGGATTCAGGATTTTGACCCCTACTATCCTTACTATGCTTATATGTATCGCGAGGCAAATGCATGGCAGTCATTATTTTTTGCGCCTCATGACCCTGAGGGAATGCTTGCACTTTATCCAAACCATCAAGCTGTTGAAATGAAACTTGATTCCTTATTCACGGAACCCTGGAGAGGATACGAAGCTCACAACATGACCGGATTTATAGGCAATTACTGTCACGGTAATCAACCTGACCACAATGTTCCTTACATGTATTATTTTATTGGCAAACAAGAAAAATCACAGTGTATACTGGATAGTATTATGAATCATTATTATGATATGGGAGCCGAAAAACTCGCATATTCCGGAATGGATGATTCCGGCGAAATGTCCGCTTGGTATGTGTTTAATGCTATCGGACTGTATACCTACTCACCCGCCGACCCTGAATATATTATATCCGTCCCTTTATTTAAAGAAATAAAGTTTTCACTTGATGATAATACTGAATTTACGATTAAAAAGACAGGCAATGGGAAAAAGATCGATAACATCACGTATGACGGCAAAAAGCTGGACGAGTGGTTTATATCTCACGATCTTTTGAAAGAAGGGAAAGAGCTTGTTATCCATACGAAATAAGATTCTCCCTTTTGTATGTCAACCTTACTTAACAGTCAATCTGCATATTAGATTTTATTCGTTGGGACCAGGCATCTGGCCATCCCAACGAATAAAAACGTTATCATACCGGCAACTTATCCTTCATGAATAGATGCCAATTCTGTTTTATTTATCAGGTTTCCGTTACTATCGTAAGTTTCGGAACGTACAATCCCAAAAGCAGGAGCATACCATTCAACTCCCCTTAACTGAGTAGTTTGTCCGCCTGAAGTTACATCAAAACTAAATGTAATCTTATAAGCATTAAAAGAATCGTTACGGGCAGGAGTTATTACATTTTCCCTACCTTCCAATTGACGGTTGTATACACGTACTCTTACATTCTCTCTACGATCACTATTATCTTCTATTGTAAATTCGCCACCATCCATCACAAAAGGACTGTTGTCGAATGGGGCAGTATTGATCGTATTAGGATAATTGAGAAAATAACCGATAAGCTCCGTATTGGTTGTCATCGACCTTACTACCTCAGGAGAATGCCCCCTGCTTACCATTCTCATGTTGAAAATACCGTTAGAACAACTCGCATCGATATTGGCGTTACTTACAGCAGTGTTGCTACCATCCATCAGAGTAAATCCAATCTGAGTATTGCTTGTTGATGGTCCGCTAGATACACTGTTCACCCGGTAGACCATTGTATTGAGCAACCTGTTGGCTGCATCATAAGTTTTGGTAGTTAACACGGTTCCTTCGTTTTCCGGAAAGAATTGTACACAGTCTGTCTGTGCATTCATAATTCCTGCTCCTGATATTACGGAAAAAAGGATTGCAAAAATCTTTTTCATAACTTCTTGTTTAAATAAATATTAATAAATGATGCGAATCAGGAGTTAAACAGTCCGGAGTAATTTTGACTACTTAACTACTGATCCTTATAAATCATTCTCTCATTGACAATTAGATAACAGCCACACGTGTGACATAGTTTGAAAAAGAATTTTAAAAAAGACTATTTAATTAAAGGTATTTAAGGAGATAAAAAATATACTTTATCAGATTGCTTTTTCTCCTTTTTTGTTCTTCATCGAAAATACCTTTGGAGTAACACCGAATTGTTTCTGAAACAGTTTACTAAAGTAGGAGGGAGAACTTACCCCTACCATTACGGAAATTTCGGCAATAGAGTTTTTACCTTCCTGTATCAGTTCCGCAGCTTTCTTTAGCCGGATGACACGGATAAAATCTACAGGTACCATATGAACCAGGTTCTTTATCTTTTTATGAAGAACAGAACGACTCATATGTAAAAGCTCTGCCAGCCTTTCGACATTGAAATTTTCGTCAGAGATATTGGCTTGTATCTGCTCAAGAACCCTATTCATAAATTCTTCATCGGCCTTATTCATCTTTAAGTTATAAACCGGGAAAAACGGACGCTTAGCAAAAGCCTCACGTTCTTTCTCCCTGTTTGACAATAGATTTGAAGCCTGAGCAACAAGGTAAGTAAAAGAGAAGGGCTTTTCAAGGTATGCATCTGCACCCGCTTCCAGTCCTTTAATCTTGCTGTCAAGGTCATTTTTTGCAGTTAATAAGATAACAGGGATATGGCTATATTCAAGATTATTTTTAACTTGAGTACATAATTCCAAGCCATCAACAATAGGCATCATTACATCACTAATGATCAGATGTATATTGTCCGATTTAAGCTTTTCCAAAGCTTCCTGACCATTACAGGCTGTTACTACATTAAACTTATCAGATAGCCGGTCATTTAGAAAATACAGTATTTCTTCATTATCATCCACTACCATTACTGTATATCGATATTCTTCTTTGAGTGGTTGAAGCTCTGGAGTAAGCATCTCCTTCAAATTCTCACTTTCTTTAAAATCAACCTTTAGAATCTTATCCTGATGAAGCGGCAAAGTTAAAAAGAAATTATTGTTTCCTTCATTATCAACACACAATTGCAATTTTCCCGAATGCAACTCGGCCAACGAACGTGCCAGGGAAAGCCCAATACCTATTCCCGAAGTATTTCCCTGATTATTGTGAAGCTGGACGAAAGGCTGGAATATCTTCTCCCTTTGATTCTGAGGAATTGTTTTACCGTTACTTATCACATGAATTGAAAAATTAGCTTCCTCCTTCTTTAATATTACTTTAATAAAAGACTTCGAATATTTCAGGGCATTATTCAGGAGGTTACTTAATATTTTAGTGAAAACTTCTTTATCAATAGGGGCAGACACTGCTTCAGCCGGCAATTCGAGTAACAAATCTTTCTTTCCGAACTTTATAGAAGGTTCAAACCTTAGTGTTATTTTCTGAAGAAGTTCCGTCACATTCTCAAAGGTAAAATATAATGTTATTTTATTTGAATCAATCTTCCTGAAATCCAGCAATTGATTAACGAGATCCAGTAATCTATTGGTATTCAGCTCTATGATATATAAACTTTTCCGTATGAAGTCGTCTTCGATAAAGTGTTTGTTCACTTCTTCTACAGGGGCTTTGATCAGCGAAAGAGGCGTCTTGATCTCATGAGCTATTGAAGTGAAAAAATCTACTTTTGCCCTGTACAACTCATGCTCCTTTTTTATTTCGAACAATTTTTGTGCTTCCAAAGCTTTCAACTCTTTTTTTCTGTTGAAATAATAAGTCAGGTAATAAAAAATAAGAAAGATAATCAGTATATAGAAAAAGTAAGCGTATACAGATTTCCACCACGGGGGCGCTATTATTATATCAATAGCAACCCCTGCATTGTTCCATATCCCGTCATTATTAGCTCCCTTTACTCTGAAAGTATATTTTCCGGGAAGTAATTGGGAATAAAAAGCAGATTGGTTATATGTATAAATCCAATCCCTGTCGATTCCTTCCAATTTATAAGCATATGCATTAGCAGCAGTGGCGCTATAGCTTAATACCGCAAAGTTAAAGCTTATGTTTGATTGCTTATAGTCCAGTTTTATTTCTTGTGGGAACAAAAGACTTTTGCTGAGAGGAGAATCCGCATCGCCCAAATTTACCTCCTTATTATATATATACATATGAGTGATATATACAGGGGGCACATTACTGTTTTTTAATTCATAATAAGGATTAAAAGAGATCAGCCCGTCAATGCCACCGAAGTAGAATTTACCATTGCGACTCGCCAATGCAGATTTGTAACTGAATTGATTGCCCAGCAAACCATCGCTTTTAGTAAACACCCGGACTGATTTCGTATCAGGATTAAATTTTACGAGTCCTTTATTTGTACCAAACCACAAATTATACTGTTTGTCTACCAGCACTTTATAGACAACATCATCAGGAAAATCGTCTTTGATGGAATAGGTAGTAAAATTATCTTCGCTCCTGTTATAGCGGCATAGACCTCCCCTGTCGGTAGACAGCCATACGATGTCCCGCGGATCTATCGTAATGCTACTCACGGTATTTGAACTTAAAGAAGTTGAATCCCGACTGTCATGAAGAAAGTGCCTACTCTCGCCTGTTTCCGGATTATAGCAATAAACCCCGCTTCCAATGGTAGCAATCCAGATATTACCTTCATGATCTTCCTGAATGTCATATATATAGCCATTTGCAATATCATGTCTAGGCTTAAACCTGAAAGACTCGTCCTCGCACAAATTGATTTCGCGGGCATTCCCCAGCCAATACCTTCCGCGGCTATCCTTCAAAAAAGCGCAAATGCTCTCTTCATTCAATCCAAGTTCCTTCTGTGTATAGTGCCTCACTGTTTTGGAAGATAAATCAACTACATCCAGTTCCCTTTTAAAATGCCCTAAATACATCCGGCTCCCATCATTATATAAAGCCAAATTTGTTATATTATTTCGAGCTTTTTCAAAAATGCTGAACGTTTTCTTCTCCGGGTCAAATATATTAACTCCACCGTCCTCCGTCCCGATCCAGATATTGCCATATGGGTCTTCACTCAATTCTCTTATTCTTTTTGTACTCAGAGAATGCCGATTGTTGGAAGGAACATACTTTTCGAATTCTACATTTCTGTTTGGCGTGTAATTAACCCCTCCCAGAAGAGTTCCTACCCATATCCCTTCTTCCCTATCCTTATATATGGAATAAATGGTATTATCGGACAAACTGTAGGGATTAAGCCCATCTTCCCGGTAATGCGTCATTTTTTTTTGCATCTCATTGTACACAAACAGCCCGTTTTGCGTAGCAATCAGAAGTTCCCTATTATCGTAGGATGCGACCTGACGGATTATTTTGTTATGGACTTCAGGTGTATTAAAAACCTGAAGCGTATTGTCTTTCATGTCCCAATACATAAGTTTTCCCTCGTGTATTCCCAAAATCAGTTTGTTGCGGTATTCACACATTGTAAAAACGTTTTTATTTTCCAATGAATTACCCGATTTGTCGTTTAGAAATCGCACGAATTTATTCGCTGTTTCGTCAAATAAGAAAATCCCCATCCCATTTGAACCAATCCATATTTTCCCCGAATTTGAGATAAATATACACTGGGGAGATTTTATCTGGTCCTGATTCTCCGCCAATCTGTATTCAATAAGTTTGTCTTCCTTCGTAAGAAATTTAAAAACACCCTGTCCCGGGATAACAATCCATATATTTCCATGATTGTCTTTTTTGATATCCGCTACCCAATTATCTAGAAATCCCCCGTTAGAGGCCGTGTGTTGGAAAAAAGAAAATTGCTCCGTCACAGGATCAAAAATAAATATCCCCGTATCCGTCCCTATCCATAGTCGTTTATTATCATCTTCCTGTATTGCGGCTACATTTCTGTCATTTCTTCCCGTCACAGGATCGTATACATTAAATGTTTTGATGTATTTCCCGTCATATCTATCCAGACCATTTTTAGTACCAAACCACATAAAGCCATAACTATCCTGGGCAATTGCTTTCACATTATTTTCAGAGAGCCCGTTATCACCATTTACTTTAGAGAAATATAATTCTCTTGCAGCAACATTAATGAAAAAAAATAAAAACAATAGAATAGTAGAAAATAATCTGTAAGGGAATGCGTTTCTCATGTGACAGGATACTTTTATAGGATGCTTGTTTTTACCGACCGATCTATTATACCAAGGTTATTCAAAGATAATCTAAAAGCTGTAAATACGCAAGATCATTCTGATATTAAATTTCAGGGCAAGTACAAAATGAAAGATTTGTAGATCAAGATGAAAAATATGTCAACGATATATTCTGATTCGCATGAAAAACTACAATATTACCATTTATGAATGAGAATTTATAGATTTAATAAAGATTTTACAGACTAAGTTTGCCCTGAACTCTTAAAGTTAATCATTATGAAGGGCATTATACATATAAGAGGAGAACGTATTGTTATGATTTCTCCATCTCTTATCAACGATCTTAAAACTCATGAGTTAGGCAAAGAACTTTATATAAAGAACATCGGGTTTTATCCGCGCGCTTATTATGCCGGACATGAAGCTGGCAAAAACGAGAGTAACGACTATATTCTTATTTACTGTATGGATGGGAAAGGTTTTGTCGATGTCGAGAATAACAGGTATGAGGTAACACGCAACCAAATCCTTATTCTTCCGCTCCGGAAAGCATATTCATATAGTAGTGACAAGAAAGATCCCTGGAGCATTTATTGGATACATTTTAGTGGAGAGAAGGCTGATTTTTTCAGTAAAGGTTTTGATACACCCGTTAATATATGCAATGATTCAATACTTCACATAAACGAAAGGATACACCTTCTTGAAAACATATATGCATCGTTAAAATCAAGTTCCAAAATTAATAGCTTACTATATGTAACGACAGGATTCTTCCACTTTTTGGGAACGATCAAATTCGTCAACGAGTATCACGAATTCACGACAAATGATATGAAAAATATGGATATGGTAGACCTTGCAATCCATTATATGCGTGATAATATCAACCGCAAAATTAAATTGTCCGAAATAGCTAATCATGTCGGGTTGTCCGAATCTTATTTTTCTGCATTGTTCACGAAAGAAACTGGCTCACCTCCATTACGCTATTTGGCTAATCTACGTTTCAAACAAGCATGCTATTACCTTAATTCTACAGACATGAAAGTTAATCAGATATGCCCTCTTGTAGGTTATGACGATTCCTTGTATTTTTCCCGGGCATTTGCAAAATCAATGGGCATGTCTCCGTCAGAATATCGTATTACTAAAAAAGGAAGCGTATAAATAACAGGTTTCCCATTAAAGGGGTTTTCGCTTTCCCCTCTATCGGCAAGGGGATCATACTAACACCTTAAAATCTAAAAAAAATAACAAATTGCCATATGTCACAATTCACTTTTCTATAAGAGCACATTAAAACTAAATTGATAGAAGTATGAAAAAACACTTTTTAAGAATGAAGAACTTCGTCCGAAAAATTCACTTTATTTTGTTGTCAATCCTCGTGCTATCCATCTGTGGCCCGTTACAGGCGCAACAAAAAGCGCGGACAATAACCGGCACCGTTATGGATTCGTCGGGAGAATCCCTGGTGGGTGTAACTGTCATGGTAAAGGGAACAACGAATGGAACAACAAGCCAGATGGACGGTAGTTACGAATTGAAAAATGTTCCTGTAGGTTCTACACTTGTTTTTTCTTTCATTGGCATGGTTTCCAAAGAGGTAAAAGTACAGAATCAACAATATGTCAACGCGATGTTAGAAGAAGAAACCGTAGGACTGGAAGATGTTGTTGTGGTTGCTTTCGGTACGCAGAAGAAAGAGAGTATGATCAGCTCCATTCAAACCGTCAGACCTGAAAAGCTGAAAGTACCTTCCAGTAATCTTACTACAGCTCTGGCAGGACGTATGTCGGGTGTAATTGCCTACCAGCGCAGCGGAGAACCCGGACAAGATAATGCCGATTTCTTCATCCGCGGCGTAACTACTTTCGGATATAAAAAAGACCCGCTAATACTTATTGACGGAATCGAAACAACAAGCCAGGAGCTGGCACGCTTACAACCTGACGATATAGCCGCGTTTTCTATATTAAAAGATGCGACGGCTACAGCACTTTACGGAGCACGCGGAGCAAACGGGGTAATCCAAGTTCAGACGAAAGAGGGTAAGGTAGGGCCGGCAAAAGTTTCTTTCCGTGTTGAAAATTCGTTCTCAACCAATACACAGAATATTGAACTGGCAGATCCCATCACATTTATGCGTTTGGCGAATGAAGCAGCCCTCGGCCGTGGATCATTAGCTTCAGTATATAGTCAGGAGAAGATTGAAAACACCATAAAAGGCACAAATCCTTATGTATACCCCGCAACTGATTGGAGAAAGATGCTAATAAACGATGTTGTAGCTAACCAACGTGTAAACATGAGCGTCAGTGGTGGTGGTGGAGTGGCAAGATATTACATTGCCGCATCATTTGCCAATGACCGGGGAAACCTGAAAGACAGCAAATTTGCAGGGTTTAACAACAATATTGACCTAAAAAAATACCAGTTACGCAGCAATATCAACATCGACATCACTAAAACGACAGAAGCCATAGTACGCCTTTCAGGCAGTTTTGATGATTATGTAGGGCCGCTTGACGGAGGCGAAACATTATATAAAAAAATCATGTCATCAAATCCTGTATTGTTTCCGGCATACTATCCATCGGATGCTTTTCCCACTGCAAAACATGTTCTTTATGGAAATGCCTACAGACCCGGCGGAACAGAAACAACCTATACAAATCCTTTTGCAGAACAGACAAAAGGTTATAAAGACAGTTCTAAATCACTGATGGAAGCCAGTTTTGAATTGAAGCAGGATTTATCATTTATTACAAAAGGACTTCACTTCCGGGGGCTCATGAATACCAGCCGCTATTCTTATTTTGAAATAAAGCGGGCATTGATACCATATCTTTATAACATTGGTTCTTATGATAAAAAGACTAATACATTTTCAGTCGGACTTCTCAATGAAGATCAAAACCCGACAGAATATCTTGATTTCGTAATAGAGGCTGATGAAAAAGATAAGGAAAACCGGAAAAACATAGAATCTACGGTTTATTTTGAAGCTGCACTAAATTATGACCAGACATTCGGAAAGCATTCCGTAGGCGGTATGTTGGTTTTCCAAAACCGGCAGAAGGTCATTGCCAACTCCACTTCTCTGCAAGAATCCCTCCCTTACAGAAATCAGGGTCTATCCGGACGCTTCACTTATGGATATGATGCACGCTACCTTGCTGAATTTAATTTCGGATACAACGGATCTGAAAGGTTCGATCGTAATGAACGTTATGGTTTCTTCCCTGCCGGAGGGCTTGGATGGGAAATATCTAACGAAAAATTCTGGAGGCCGTTGGATAATATATTGCCGAAGTTCAAGCTGAAAGCCACCTACGGGCTTGTTGGCAATGATGCTATAGGAGAAAATTCCGACCGTTTCTTTTATCTTTCCGAGATTCTCATGAACGAAGAGAATAAGTCTTATAGCTTCGGCGAAAATTTCTCTGAAACAAAAAACGGCATAGTGGTAAAAAGATATGCCAACCCGTACATCACCTGGGAGAAATCAGTAAAAGCCAATTACGGATTAGAGTTCACTCTTTTCGACGGAATAAATATTCAGGCAGATTACTTCACCGAAAGAAGAAGCAACATATTACTCACCCGCGAATCTATTCCGGCACATCTCGGTTTTACTGACCCTAACAATATAAAAGCCAATCTCGGGAAAGCAAAAGCCCACGGTATCGACCTCTCAGTAGATTATAATAAATATTTCAACTCCGGCTACTGGCTACAGGTACACGGCAATTTTACTTACGCCCATAGTGAATTTGTAAAATACGAAGAACCTGAATATTCACCAAATCGTTTGCGTCCCGGCAATTCCCTGCAACAGAAATTCGGGTTGATAGCTGAAAGATTATTCATTGACGAGTTTGACGTAATTAATTCGCCCAAGCAGAACTTCGGCGAGTATGGACCCGGCGACATTAAATACAGAGATGTGAACGGAGACGGACAGATCACCGAAGATGATAAAGTGCCTTTAGGTTATCCGGAAGTTCCTGAAATTGTATATGGCTTTGGCTTTTCCGTAGGTAACGCGCGCATTGATTTCTCCGCATTCTTTCAGGGATCGGCACGTAGCTCGTTCTGGATTGACGCTAAGCATACTTCACCATTTGTACATCTGACACCCAATGAGTGGGACGGACATAAAGATTATCATAAAGATATACCACTGTTAAAGGCATACGCGGATAATCACTGGTCGGAATCAAACAGGAACATCTATGCTTTATGGCCGAAATTAAGTACAACCGTTATTGAAAATAATACACAACTAAGCTCATGGTTTATGCGAAATGGAGCTTTCCTGCGCCTGAAAACGGTCGAGCTTGGCTATACTCTACCTGAAAAATTCACCCGGAAACTTGGCATCAATACCGCCCGTATTTATTTTACCGGTAACAACCTGTTGCTGTTCAGCGGATTTGACCTTTGGGACATCGAAATGGGCGGAAACGGACTTGGATATCCCATACAGCGGGTTTATAACATAGGCATGCAGTTGAACTTCTAAAACTTTATCCGACATGAAAAAACAAACAATTATAAATAAGGCTCAAAGCTTAAAGCGTATCTTTAGCACTTTTATTATTACGGCAGGAGTTCTTTCATCTTTTTATTCCTGTGATTATCTGGATGTCGTTCCGGATAAAGTGAGCACCGTTGAAAACGCATTCTCCAACAGGCATGAAGCCGAAAAATATCTTTTCACTTGTTATGCATATATACCACAGCACAATGACCCCGGAGGAAATATCGGATTGATGGGGGCTGATGAATTATGGACCTATTACCCTATTACAAATTATAATAATTACAGTACATGGCGGATTGCACTTGGTTTTCAAAATATCAACAATCCTTATATGAACTATTGGAGTCATGACGGCGGTGCTTCACAAGGCTTGTATAAAGGTATCCGGGATTGTAATATATTCATCCGGAATGCCTCAAATACAGAGAATATAGGCGATTTATCCCCAACATTACGCCAAAGATGGATTGCCGAAGTAAAATTCCTGAAAGCATATTATCATTTCTACCTGATGCGTATGTATGGTCCCATAGTTATTGCAGATGAGGATGTAGATGTATATGTGACGACAGAAGAAATGCGTAATAAACGTAACACAGTAGATGAAGTGGTAGCTTATATCTCTTCATTGCTTGATGAATGCATGGAAGACTTACCGAAGACAATATCCAATAGGGCAACAGAACTGGGTCGTGTAACACGCCCCGCAGCCATGATGCTGAAAGCTAAACTTTGGGTCACAGCCGCCAGTCCCTTGTTCAACGGCAACAGTGATTATTTTAATTTTAAAGATAAAGAGGGGATAAATCTTTTTAATACTGCCTATCAGGAAGCTAAATGGGATAGCGCAATCGTAGCCTGTCGTAAAGCAATAGAGATGTGTGAAGACCCGCAGGTTAATATTAAGCTCTATGAATTCCAGAACTTAAACGTTGCCCTCAGTCCCGAAACAACCCGTGAATTATCTCTTCGCAATAGTGTCGGGGAAAAATGGAACAATGAATTGATATGGGGTTTGTCCGGCCGCGCAGCCGGGGGGATACAACAAACATTCATGACACGTATCGGGCAGTATCCTAATAACATGTGGGGGGCAGCCGAAATGATCAATCCTACCCTTATGATGGTCGAAAAGTTTTATACAAAAAACGGTGTTCCCATTAATGAAGATATTTCTTGGGATTATACCGACCGCTATCAGGTGATGAAACATATAGACAGCGACCCCTACCATCTTATCAGTAATTATGAAACAGTGAAATTACACTTTGACCGCGACCCCCGGTTTTATTCAAGCATTGCATTCGACGGGGCAATGTGGTATCAGCAAAACTGTGCTTCAGGAGCAATCACTGATATCTGGACTACACAAGGACGTTCCGGCCAGCCACAAGGCAAACTCGGCGCTTTCAATTATACTACGACCGGATACTGGGTAAAAAAACTCATTAGCTGGAAATATGAGTTAACGGAAACCGGTTATAACACAGAAAACTATCCATGGCCTGAAATGAGGCTTGCAGACTTGTATCTGCTCTATGCAGAAGCATTAAATGAAAAAGATAATCCGGATAACCGCAGGCTTGCTATCCAGTACCTGGATAAAGTGAGGGCACGTGCCGGACTGCCGGGAGTAGAAGAGGCCTGGACAAACTATTCAAGAAACCCGTCTAAATTCAGCACCCAGAACGGACTCCGGGAGATCATCCAGCAAGAACGTACGATAGAGTTAATGTTTGAAGGACATCGTTTCTGGGACATCCGCCGCTGGAAAACCGCCTACAATGAAATAAACAATAAAAGGTTAATGGGCTGGAATATCGATGGTGACACTCCTGCCGAATATTACCAGCAAAGAAGTCTTAACCATACCTATCAGTTTGTAGCGCCGCGAGACTATCTGTGGCCAATCAAGGAACAAGACCTTTTCGTTAATCCTAACCTGGTACAAAATCCCGGTTGGAAATAATATAATTCAAGGTAGTAAAATTAATTAAATAAGTCATGAAAAAACTATATAACAACATTACTTTTTTTGCAATGATCACGTCATTTCTGGTGACAGGCTGCACCAATGATGAGCCGTCACCATTGGAAAAAGATAAGACACCTCCCGGGATACTAACCAATCTGGAAGCTCATCCGCTACCGGGGGCAATAGCTGTGACATATACTTTACCATCCGACAATGATTTACTATACGTCATTGGCAATTACACCAACAAAAAAGGAGATAAAGCTGAGTTCCGTTCTTCCTATTACATCAATTACCTGATGTTTGAAGGATTCGGAGATATGGATGAGTATGAATTGGAACTATATACGGTAGACCGCAGTGAGAATCACTCCCAGCCAGTGACCGTAAAAGCTAAGCCCAATACTCCACCCATTTTATCAACCTACAATACGCTTGGAATGCGCGAGGATTTCGGGGGAATGAATTTTACTTTCGAAAATACAAATGCAGACGAATACGCTATCGATATATTCACGCCTGATACATTAGGACAAATGAGCCTTGTCGAAACCTTCTATACATCACGTGTCCAAGGTTCGTTTTCCGTACGGGGATATAAAGACGAGCCTCGCCTATTCGGCATTATACTCAGAGATAAATGGGGTAATATGACCGATACGCTTATTAATGAACTCACACCGATATATGAAAAAGAATTGGATAAAAGTTTATTCAGGGAAGTTAAACTTCCCGGCGACAGCGATGATACCGCTTATGGCAACAAATTGGAATATGTCTGGGACGGAAGAATATCAGCAGACTCCGACGGAATGGCAGGCGCCCATACAGGTACTGATACCAAAACAGGGCCGACTCACTTTACCTTTGACCTGGGAGTTCTGGCGAAACTCAGCCGCTTCAAACTCTATGCTGTGCAGGACGAAAAGCATTACTACAATGATGTTAGCCCGCGTTTTTACGAAGTATGGGGATGTGCCGAGCTAGACCCCAGCGGTAAGTGGGATAACTGGATTAAATTATTGGATATGGAAAATGTTAAACCGTCCGGCTACCCCACAGGTATGCTCAGTAACGAAGATATAGAAGCTGCTAAATTAGGCGATGAAGGATACATTCCACTAGATGCTCCGAAAGTGCGCTATATCCGTATTAAGTGTTTAAGAAACTGGTCCAACAATTATAACATGACCTTTACTGAAGTCTTCTTCTATGGAAATGACAAAGATGAGATAGATGAAGTAACAAATCCATAACCTCTAAAATACTGAAAACATGAAAAAAATAAAGAACCATCTTAGTTTTATTCTTCTGATTCCGGTTCTGGCAGGCTGGTTCATAAGCTGTTCTCCGATGGATGAGTATCTCGACAAATATACAAATGGAAAGGAAATTCAATATCCGGGTATAGTTTTTCCTGCCAGTATGTATTCCGGCAAAGATAGAGTAGTCTTCAATGGCTATCTGATGTCCGACCCTAAAATAACAAAGCTGAAAATACTTTGGAACTCGGATCAGGATTCCCTGGTACAATCCATTCAACGCAGTGAGGATGTCGATACGCTCTTTATACCGATAGATTTACCGGAAGGGGGATACAACTTTGATGTCTACACATATGATAATGAGGGGAATCGTTCGATACCGGTAGTACTAACAGCAACATCTTATGGACATTCTTACCAATCGTCACTTCTCGACCGGGTTGTGAAAAGTGTAGATAAGACAGGCTCGGATGTAACGATAGAGTGGTATTCCGTAGATCCGACCTCGCCGTTCGTTGAAATCACTTACCCTACAGAATCCGGAGCAGACAAGATAGTGAGGCTCACACAAGATTCATCAAAAATAGTTCTTGAAGATTTCAAAGCCAAAAGCTGTTTCAAGATGCAAACATTTTATTTGCCTGATGAAATGTCCATTGATACATTTTATACGGCTCCTACTCTTGTTGCAGTCAATGAAGATATAACACACGATTATCTCTTAAACCCGGGACTCCCATTCCTAAGGGGTGACGACGGAACTGACAAATGGGGAACACCAAAAGATTGGTTATACACCGATAATGTATTAAATCAAAACAACGACACAAAGGGAGGCTGGTCTTCAAATGGTAACCCGGGCGGGGTAATACAATTTGAATCTAGAAACTATTCCGGAGATGGTATAACTAACGGTAAGATATACCAGACTATCGAACTTCCGGCAGGTAAATATGCATTTGAAGCTTATAGTTCGATCTCTTCCACGGTAAAAAACAGTTTTCTGGATGTAGCCTTGGTTGCCGCCACCGGAAATGAACTGCCGGATATGGAACAGTTAACATCAAATGCGTTGGGATATTATTCGCGCCAGGTTTCAAATGGTGCTGAAACTTACAGATTCGAATTTGATGTAACGGAAAAACAGGATATCACCTTAGGATGGGTAGCAAGTTTTGGAAAAACATCTTCCATCCAGTTTACTTACGTGAAATTGTTCTATATCCCGCAACAGTAATCTTTTATTTTATCGTATATCAATTCACTATTTGCAGATCATTCAAGTTAATCCGCAAATAGTGAATCACTAATTAAGTCTTAATAAGAATATGGAATCAAATACCTTTAAACTCTTTTTACTGATATTATTTATATCCGGTATACAATCTCTGAATGCTCAAAAACGTTCTACACCATTACTTGTATATAAAGATAAAAACGCTCCTATCGAAAAACGTGTAGATGATTTGCTCAAACGAATGACCTTAAAAGAAAAAATCAATCAGATGCAAAACAAACCTACCGGCAGAATTGATGAAATCGAGCAGATATTTCAGGGAGAAAGTTTTGGCTGTACCCACGAAATGAGCATGAATGCCCAGGAATGTGCAAACACATATCATGAACTGCAAAAATACATGCTTAACAATACTCGTTTGGGCATTCCCGTAATTACCGCAGTAGAAGGCATTCAGGGAATTCTGCAAAATGAATGCACCATATTTCCACATGCTTTAGGACAAGGAAGCACTTTCAACCCGGAACTTATCGAGCAAATGACGGCAGCATGTGCCGAAGAAGCGGGAGTTATAGGCATCAAACAAGTACTGTCTCCCGTGCTGGATATATCACGCGACTTACGCTGGGGGCGTATTGAAGAGACTTTCGGAGAAGACCCTTTCCTGATCGCAGAGATGGGAACCGCCTTTGTCAACGGATATCAAAAAAATGGTGTGAATTGCATGCCTAAACACTTTGTTGCTCACGGCACCCCTACCGGTGGACTGAATTGTGCCTATGTAAGCGGTGGCGAACGTGAATTGTGGAGTCTTTACATTTACCCGTTCCGGAAAGTAATCAATGCCGCAAGGCCCATGGCGATCATGTCTGCATACAGCGCTTATGACGGAGTAGCCACATCCGGCTCATCTTACTTTATGACGGACATCCTGCGCGGAAACCTGGGATTTGATGGTTATGTATACTCAGACTGGGGTAGTGTAGGACGTTTAAAAACATTTCACTTTGCTGTTGAAACGGATGCCGAAGCGGCTCAAATGTCGGTTGAAGCAGGAGTAGATTTAAATGTAGATCATGCTTATCAGCATTTGGAAGAGTTAGTCACCAGCGGAAAAATGGACGAGAAATACATCGACATTGCCGTGCGGCGTATATTGACAGTGAAATTTGCTCTGGGTCTGTTCGACAACATCCACGGCAATCCTAAGATGGTTAAGAATGTAGTACGGAGCGAAAAAAATATTGCCCTATCCAAGCAAGTAGCTGATGAAAGCGCAATATTATTGAAAAATGAAAATAACATTCTCCCTCTTGATATTTCTAAATATAAGAAAATTGCCGTATTAGGCCCTAACAGTAATCAAACTGTATTTGGAGATTACTGTTGGACAACTCCCGATACAAAAGAAGGTGTTACTCTTCTTGCCGGACTTAGCAATGCAGTGAAAGGAAAGGCAGAAATTCTCCATACAGATGGTTGCGACTGGTGGAGCCAGAATTCAGACAACATTCCCCAGGCAGTTGCTCTTGCCCGGCAATCGGATTTGGCTATTGTAGCTGTCGGCACAAGGAGTACATTTCTTGGGCGAGGCCCTAAATACTCTACTTCCGGTGAAGGTTTCGATCTTTCCTCGCTGGAACTTCCGGGAAAACAGGAAGAACTCTTAAAAGCAGTAAAAGCCACCGGAAAACCTATGATTGTAGTATTTATTGCAGGCAAACCGCTTGCAATGCCGTGGGTAAAAGAAAATGCCGATGCGGTCTTGGTACAATGGTATGGCGGTGAACAACAAGGTAATTCGCTGGCAGACATCTTGTTGGGGAAAGTTAATCCTTCGGGAAGGTTGAACGTCTCATTTCCTTACAGTACAGGAAATACACCCTGCTTTTACAACTATTATCCTACGGACAGAGAACAGATATTCGATTCCGGAGGCTCGTATGAAGAACCACGCGGACATTATATATTCGAAAAGCCGTATGCTATATGGAATTTCGGATATGGGCTAAGTTATACGGATTTCAATTATACCGATTGTCAGTTTAACGATTCGGTATTCAATCCCTACGGTACGCTCTCCGTTACAGTAGATATTGAGAATACCGGTAAAATGGACGGTAAAGAGGTAGTCCAGCTCTATGTCAGGGACATGATCAGCTCTGTAGCAACCCCTATCCAGCAATTAAAAGCTTTTAAGAAAGTAGCAGTAAAAAGCGGCGGTAAAGAAAGGGTTACTCTTGAAGTTCCGCTACGCGAATTAGCTTTATATAATGTACACATGCAGGAGGTAGTAGAACCGGGAGAATTTGAAATCCAGATTGGGAGTTCGTCCGATAATATTCATTTCCGAAAGAAGATAAAGGTTAGGTAAAAAGTATTCTATATCAGAAGTTTTGTTTTCAGTTTATTTTTCATTCAGTTATAATAAGGAGTTTATAAAAAGTAACTTTTTGACAGTGGCATCATGGTTGGGATATTTCCAGGTTACATAAACTTAAAGTTACTTTTTATACTCTTTATTATTTCATATTGCAGACTCTCCACAACCCACTGTAAGGTAGCTAATTAGCCGGGTATTATTTAATAAACCTGTTATTTTAAGCTCTCATTATCTTTATGGCTTCAGTTCCGACTAAAGCTATAAATAACCCTTTGTTATAAAGTGGAATTAGCCGGTTGGTAATTCCATTCGCCACCTGGTTTCCCTCCGGATTGATAATTGTAACGTTTTCAGTATGTTTACTGAAAATAATGATACCTTCCTGCATATTCTGCAAAGAGTATCGGCGGCGACAGGTGTTTTGCGGTATATTAGTTGTTATATATTTATTTATTGTTGTGAAACTACTGCCTGAATATGCCTGGTCGAGTGCCTGTACACCAATTGTATAATTTCCCGACTCAGAAATTACCATTGAGTATTCTGTAACGAGTGAAGAAAGTGAAGTTTGAAGGTCAGTTCCCACTTTGATTTGTCCGGTATATACATCAGCAGGCAACATCATCCATATTTTTCCAGTATCTTCATTACGTACAAAAATATTATAACGCAGGGCGGATGAGGGTGATATATCATCCCGGGCCTCTCCCCATTTTATCCGTAACTGCCCGTTTTCATAAACGGCTTCGACAAACGACGGGGCAGAAGGCGGAAGGTTTGTTCCTACCCCCCCTGTCTCCGGATGATTCTCATAAATGCGTACCGGAGAGGGGTAAGTATCCGTATCCGAAATACTTTTATACCCTCCTATAATTATATCCATATTACCATCTCCGTTTATATCTCCCATATTAATGCCGCCATCGCGTATTGAGACTAATGGGTAAGTAGTATCCGAAATAAAAGTACCTTCTGTTTTCTGATAATAAATTTGCGTGCGATTATTGGTTGATTTTCCATTTATAATCATATCCATAAGACCGTCGTTATTAAAATCAGCAACGAGTATGTTTGCATCGCTTACAGGAGTTATTCCCGTTTCCCGGCTGTTGTGAAGGGTGAACTTGCGCTTACCCGTATCTGCATCAATTGTATTGCGATAAAGAGAGGCCAGCGTCCGGAAGCCTGATTGCCCGGTAACCATTATATCCAGCATACCGTCTCCGTTAACATCTGCCAAAACAGATTGGCTTTCTGTTCCAATCTCAAGATCAAAGCCGGAAGTAATATCCGTAAAGGTACCGTCCTGATTGTTTTTATAGATACCATAAGATGGAGCACCACTGTCTGTACCCGCGAAGAAAATATCCAGCCATCCATCATTATCAATGTCTCCAAACATAACACTACCTTTAGATGCACCCCGATCTACGGCACCGGCCTGTAGGGAGAATGTCCCATCCCCGTTATTATTTTTATAAAGATCGACACTTCCTTTTTTGCCGTCGTGACACATTACAAGTATATCGTTATAGCCATCATTATTATAATCACCTATTGAAATTGTATTAATATATAGTTCATCACAATACTGGCGGATACCTGTATTTATTACTTCTTCAAACATGTAGTTTCCTTCTTTGCCGGAATTCCGGTAAAGCCGGGCAAATTTCTTTTCCGAAGTAATTCTCCAGTCTCCCCCTTTACCCACAATAAAGAGATCGGGATTACCGTCGTTATCGTAATCGAAAAATACTGCATTTGTCCATATTGTAGTGGCTATATCCAAATCATACTCTTGCATCAGAGTAAAACTATGATCTCCGTTATTTTTTATCAACGCGGCCATTTCATTCCAAACATGCCAGTCTGCATATTTTACAGGTTCAGGGTCACGGGGCGGATGGTGGTAATTCCCCGGCCCGTCAAATTTATAAGTAAACCAATTAAAATAAGCTTCACCTGTGTTATCGAGAGTATTGTAAGAGTAAATTCCAACCCGTGCTCCTTTCCAGTCACTGGAACGAAGCTCGTACGCATCTTCACAAGCTATATATTCATTATTATCCAGGCTGTAATAAAACTGGTGTTCGTTATAATTAGCATCCAGCGTTACCCTGAACCATAAAGTTTCCGAAGATACGGCAGTGATTCGTTTACTTACCCCGTCGAACTCTACATAAATATAGTTCTGGTCATTTACGCGCTCTACACCGATAGCGTTGTATTTATTACCCACACATGATAGTCCCGCACGCTGGCCGTTGGCTAGTCCGCTGCAATTGATTTCTGTTGTTGATACGCCTTCATAACCCATGTGCTTTTGTGTAAACATGTTCCTTGCGCTACGCAGCTTATCGGCTTTAAGAGCTTTTATGGTGAGATATCCGGGACGCTCGGTCAGCGACCATTTATCATTCACCGGGTTGTGATTGAACTGCCATTGCAAGCCAAGCCTGGATGAAGAAAAATCATCATCAGTTTGGGGTGCAGTGGTTTTTGAAGCAACATTTATATCCGGTTTCTTCGATTGTTTTACGGGTTCTCCTATTCCATTCCCGTCCTTATCTACCCCTACAAACGGCCATCCTTCTTTCCAGCTCACCGGCTGTAAATGGACAACTCTTCCTAAAGGGTCTGTTCCCTGAAAATGATAAAACCACCACTCACCGGACGGAGTATCTACCAATGCTCCCTGATGGGGCCCGTTGATTTTTGTCGTACCCTGTTCGAGAACTATTTTCTTTTCATAAGGGCCATATATATTTTTAGAACGCAAAATAGTCTGCCAACCGGTAGATACCCCTCCTTCGGGGATACTCATATAATAATAACCGTCTTTCTTAAATATCTTAGTTCCTTCGGCTACAGGGCCTTCATACACTTTTTTTCCATTATCGAGCAACCGGGTGCCATCCGGGCTCATCTTATGAAGGATGATAGGGCCACCTCCCAGTTGGCTTCTGCCTAAATAGGCTTGTCCGTCTTCATCCCAAAAAGGACAGGGGTCTTCCCATCCGCTAATGTGTTTTACGTTCAGCAACGGTGACCACGGACCTTGCGGGTCGGTCGCATTCGACATGAAAAGTCCTTCGTCCGGCGTACAGAAGTAGACCCAGTATTTACCGTCATGATAACGTAATGCGGGTGCCCATGCTCCTCCCCCATAACGTGAGTTATTTTCCCATTCCGGAAAATCAAACCGGTCGTAAACCTGTGATATTATCTTCCAGTTGACCATATCTTCAGACTCCAGCATAGGTATTCCGATGAAATGAAAGTCGGAACACACCATATAGTACTTTTCGCCAACCCGGATAACATCCGGATCGGAATAGTCTGCATTCAAAACCGGATTCGCAAAAGTTCCGTCTCCCTGGTCGCCCCAGCGATTGTCTTTGTTTACATCTTTCAGATACCATCCGGTAGACCCTCCGATATCTTGCCCTCCATAAAAGATATCCATATAACCGTTGTTTGTAAAATCGGCCATTACAGGACGTGCACGATGCGTTCCGGGGAAAAGATCCTGGATATTCTCACTTTGACTCCCGACGCGGACAAAAGTCGTAGGAACCTGGGCAAGAAGTGAAGTTACCACCAGGTTAAAAACAAGGGATAAAGCAATTCGGGCTTTTATCTTTTTATAATTCATTTTTACGAAGATGGATTAGGGATTGATTATTAATCTATTTATGTATCAAGCTTAAATAAGGATTAACGTATATGAGAGCATCCCAAAATACACAGAATTTTGAGATACTCTCATTGGCTTAAGCGTTATCCTTTTTTTGTTAAAACACTACAGCTTTACGGGTAATTACTTCACTACCTTTTGTTATTTTCACTATATATGTTCCGTTTACAACAGCTACAGATTCATTCCCCGATATCTGCTGAGCAATCAATTGACCATTTACACCATATACTGAATAAGTACAGAATTCTGCATTATCCAGACTAATTTTACCATTTACCGTACAGACTATTATCTTGCCGGATTCTGTAGAACCGATTCCGTCTGTTCCTCCTGTATATGTTACAAAAGCGCTTGCCAACCATCCATTGTCTATTGCCTGCACTCCGAAGTTAAAATCGTTCTTGTCGAATCCCTTCATTGTAATCGTCGTCCCGCTAATCAAATGCGGCTTACCTGTATGTTTCAGAAATCCGGTTTCAATATCTGCCGGAGCATACGCATAGGTATATTTATATCCGTCGGCATCCGCCTCTTTTGCCTGGATATAAATGTTGTAACGGATAGCATCTGACGGTGTGGTATCGTCTGTCGACTTATTCCAGGTAAGAACAACATCTTCACCGTTTTGCGTTACATTGAAGTTTGTCGGCGCTACCGGAGCCTGAGGGAACGGGAGGCCTTCAGCCCAGTCATTTATCAGAAGGACATTATGCCAATCGTCACACCATCCTTCTAAGGAAATATCAAGGGCGCCGTCGCCATCAAAATCAACAAGACTGGCTACGCCATCACGCCCGTTGGTCTCCCTTGGCAGGAATTCGTCGGTAAATGTATTATCTCCATTATTATAAAAAAGATGTGTGAAATCATCTTCCCAACCGCCTGTCACCAGAATATCTACGTAGCCGTCGTTGTTGACGTCTCCTACGGAAGGCATTGCCCTCATTTCAAGCAGACCATTGTCTTCAGCTATAATGGCTGCGGCAAATGTTTCATTTTTATTATTGATATAGATATGTGCAATACGTTTGCGACCATCGCCGATATCACGGCCGACTTCACTGTTGTCACCCATTTCGACGATATCCATGTATCCATCATTATTGATATCTGCAACAAATGTAGTGCCGCGGTTCTGGCCTGCAAATACACTGTTATCCGTAATTTCCCGGAACGTGCCGTCACCGTTATTAAAATAAACAGTTGTTTTGGTCTTATAGCCGTCAGCAGCATCTTCACCCGACAAAACCAGGTCTACATAACCATCATTATTAAAATCTGCAGCCTGGATAGAACCTTTTACTATCTGTGCTAAAGACCTGCGTCCCATATTATCATTAACGGGATGCTCTAATTCTTCGAAATATCCGTTATCATTACGATATAATTTTGCATACCAGTCACCGTCAACATGTCCGGTTGCAAACATATCGATCCAACCGTCGTTATCGAAATCGGCAGCTATCATATAGTTACAACGGCTCTGATATTCATGATCACATATACCGAAATCTGTAAAGGTTTCATCTTTTTCAAACGTATATCCACCCTCTTCTCCGGTATTGCGCCAGAGTTCATTATGACTGGCATTATCCGGGTCTTTTCCTGTAATTAGAATGTCCAGGTAACCATCATTATCATAATCCAGTAGAACTGCCGTAGCTGCACCTAAAGGAGTTACAGAGGTTTCTACTTTTGAGAAAAACGAACCTTCATTTCTGTAAAGATAGAAGTGTTTACCGTCTTCACCATCTCCCTGTCCGCCGATGATAAACCGGTCCAGCTTTCCATCATTATTATAATCTCCCCAAAGTTCCTGTCCGTATCCGATATAAAGCGGGAACGGATTTTCCGTATCACCCGTCGGATTAGGAACGGGACTAAAACCTACTTTTACCGGCTCTGCTGCGAAAGCGGCCAGTACTGCACTTAATGCTAATGTGATAAGTACACTTTTCTTCATAATGTTTGATTTTATTGTGAATAGATAATTTAATTGTATCTCCTGATTTGCTCTAATATATGGCCATCTTAATATTCTTTTCCTGACTTTCCTTTATGCAGGTAAGAACATACGTCCCGTGTGGTATTTCATATACAGGGATAACGGCTTCTCCGTTGACTATACACGTTTTTACGGTTTTCCCCAGCAGGTTTGTCAGCCTCACCTGCAAACCTTCTGTTTTTGAATCTATATGGATAGCTTTAGCATTATCATCATACCAGGCCTTTATCTGTTGTGTTACATCCCTGTGGATAGAACTACCCTTATCCGGATATATATGGATGACAAAACCTCCGCCCTGTGCCATATCTATATCCAGTACAGTATTATTGTCTACATCGATGGTTTCCAGTGTATAAGCCGTTGCATCTCCCGCCCTGAAGCCTTTATCATTGTTCTTTTCGGGGATATCTTTCATAATTTGGGCTTTATATTTCATTCCCCCTGTCAGGAAAGAGAGATTTATTTCAGCTTTTCTTCCCGTCCAGTTAGTAAGACCTGCAACATACCAGTCGGTTCCGGTTCTACGGGCTGTGATAAGATATTCTCCTATCTTGGCCTCTAAAGGCAGAGTTTCGTTCCATACAACCGGAATTTTACATATGAATTCCGTTACATCCGGGAATTTCATATATTCTGTTGGAGCATCGCTTACAAAACCGAGCGGTTGATGGCAGACTACATACATAGCCATTTGCTGGGAGCGTGTACCCAGGCTATGAGGCGCTCCTACATCTTTTACCGTAAAGCCTAATTTTGTTTTATTCCGTAGAGACCCGGGAGTAATATCAGCAGGGCCACCCAATAGGCGCAAAAACGGGAACGTAGTGCGGTAAACAGGATCACACTGGCTGTTCCACTTATTGTGTTCTTCTCCCACCACACCTTCGTAATTAAGAATATTGGGATAAGTACGATGCAGCCCGGTAGGTTTTGGCGAGCCATGCATAATAATCATCAACTCGCGTTTGGCGGCACGCCTGGCCATTGTAGTGAGCCATCCGGTAGCAACCTGGTCATCACGTGCTATGAAATCAACTTTAATTCCCGAAATTCCCCAGTCCCTGAATCTGTCGAGCATCGGTTCGTCAACCAACACAAAATTAAAATACGTCCACACGAATATCTTTACGTTTTTTGCATGGGCATATTGACACAATTCCGCGATATAAGAGTCATTCCAACCCGCATCAAGCGTCATATATTCCAATCCGTTCGTAGCTGCAAAGTCTACATAAAACTTATAAAACTCCAATGTCCGGGGGATGCCGGGGCCTGCGGGAAAATCAACTCCTTCCAGTTCGCCGTCATGCAGCCAATCCCAGGCGGTCTTACCTGGTAATATCCAGGATATATCTTCCAGTTCGCATGGCCTTGCCAACTTGTAAACCAACTGGTTGTTCAATAAGTCTTTGTCATCCTGAGTAATAATAAAAACCCGCCATGGAAATTTGCGGCTGCCTTTTGTATTGGCAATATAATCCATGCGGGTAAGCACTTTCTGCGAATGCCACTTGCTATCGTCTTCAATCTTATCCGGATATTCGGCAAATTTTCCTATCAACTTATTGCTGTTATCCATCCTCAGTAAATACATTCCCGGGTATTCTTCAAGATCAGATTCGGCAACAGTGATCCCCAATCCGGTTTCTTCATTTTTAAACATGATCGGTGTTATGGCATAGTCGTTTACCGGGAAATCGCTTACTGAATTTACCTTAGAGTAAGGAAGCTCCCAATGGCTCATGGTGCGAGCTTCTTCTTCATACGCCAGGTGAATAACCGGGGTATCGGGAAAAATAAATTCAACCGTCTCTTTTTCAACGATTATACCGCCACGGTATTTTGTTTCAAACCGATAGGCTACCCCTTCATTATAAGCCCTGCATATCAGATTGTAATCGCCCATATCAAGAATCATTTCGTTATAGACATCATCAATTTCGTCATTTACACTAAAAACAGGCTGAATGATATCTTCTGCAGAATTACGGTTTACAGACTTTACTTCGGGATTCTCTCCGATAATACTTTTCCCGCGAACTGTCATTCCTATACTACACTTCTCTGAAATAGCTTTATTGTCCAGATATAATTGGTAAGATAATTGTGCTTCAATCCTTATCAGGAGAGCCAGATGGCTATCAGGAGAGCTTACGACATATTCATTTGCCATAACAGGATGACAGGCTAATGAATATATAAGCAATAAAACCGATATTGTTTTTTTCATAAATATGGTATTTGGGTTAACATAGCTTTTGATATCTACAAAGAAAAAGTATTGTGCATTCTCCTGAAATAGAATATTTTATTAACCGTATGGAAAAAATCATTTTCTGAGGTGGATAGGAAGAATAAAGGGAGAAAGGGTGGAAAAGTTAAGGAAAGTATGCAGGTATTGTGCAACAGTATTTGATGAGGTTGGTTTATGTTATATGTTTAGAGGGTCCAAAAAGTCGTTTGTCAGGGAGTGTCTCGAAAGTCCACCAATGACGTAGATTTACCACAGATTACTCAGATTTACACAGATCGATTCAAATTATTCGACTCATTATCAGTATAATAAATATAAAATAATCTGTGTTAATCTGAGTAATCTGTGGTGAATAATGCTTTCTGGACAGCCCCTTTGTTTTTCTGTAACTTAATGAGGAGATCCCGGGTCAGGCCCGGGATGACAGGCTATACTTTTAGGGCAGGCTCTATATACTTTTGGGACAGGCTCTAAATACCTGCACTATAAATGGTTTGAATAGAATATCTGAGATAAAAACCGGAATAAAATGTTGCCTATACAAATACAACATATAGGATGACTAGTCTTTTTTCTCTCCTCTCGCATATACAGTCGTCACTCCCTTACCATATTTCTTCAAAAAACCTTCTTTCACTAATTCCGTCAAATCTCTTTGAGCCATACTTTTCAATCTTCCTGTCAGTGTGGTATACTCTTTACGGGTAATGAAAGGTTTCTTCTCCAGATAATTCTCCAATAAAGCTTTTCGTTCTTCATCAGATATTGCAGAAGATTTCCTGAATCCATACGATGCACGTGATAATTCTCCCTGCCTCAGTTTATTCTTGAAATTAACGGCAGGACGGAATTTTACCGTGTCGAAACTTACCGACATCGACCGGATCTCTTTCGGATTCATCACCGGACGTGCTTTTAATGTAGCCGAGAAATAACCAATATCTTCCAATTCTACATTATATCCCTCCGTCAGATAATGGGAAATTCTTTCGGCCAGTAAAGTTATCGAAGATTTTATATCACCTTCCGTCAAAGAAGAGTTATGTACAATATCACGTATTAAGCGTTCTGTTTTTATAGTTCCTTTCACTACAATACGCGGGTGAAGGGGTTGTTTTTCACCATCTCCTCTGGGATTGGGGTTTTCCCGGAGATCATAATCTGCTGCCATTTTTATATTCTATGTATTAAGTTAATATCTTTTTTACCCGATTCGTTAAACCTGCCTTATCAGCATATTAAGGCCAGGTAACAAAACAGGCTATTCTAAGTAACCTGGTAAACTCTTCCGGCACACTTAGTTACCCGATGAAGTCGACCTGGAAAATCGATTTTCATCTGTAAGCTAATCGATTCACAGATGAGAACCGAAAAGATCACAATTGAAAGCTGATTGGTTTACAAATGAGAACCGGCTTATTTTTCGCGGGAGTAAAGATAGCAATTTCAGAAAAGGTTCCCATAGATTTCAGGCTCGATTGAGGTTGTCTTTTTTATAAAAAAGTTTCGAGTCAGACATATAATTTATCAGCAAATACCTTGCCAATTCCATAGATAGATGCGAATATACAAAAATAAATTATACAGGTAAATTTATTCAAGTAATATGGATATAACACCCCAGACAGATATTACATAATTTTCCCTTACTAATAGAGTGTATCATTTATATTTTTTAATCTCCTATCCTTGAGACTAACACAAAGGTATTATCGTTAACTAAAGAAAAGCCCGCGATAGCCTGATTTTTTTTAGGATGAGTTGACGGATAGTTACAATTGGAACCGGATTGTCCTGCTCCAAGCCGTATTTCCCATACTAAATCATCCTGCTCTATCTTTACTACATAACTAATGGATCCTCCATGATGGGAATTAACACCTGTGGCATGGTATGCAACATTATGTATTCGGGCCCTGTCACCGGTTATTCCACTTCTTTCGAGAGGAAAATCTACAAAATAGGATGATGCAGTGCAGGCCGCCAAAGGAGTAGACGGAGTAGGATAAGCATAGGTTGAAGGAATAAACTGATATGCAAATGTGATGCTGTAAACTCCTTTCTTAAACCTGAGATATGAATTTTTCCAGGTGTCTATAACCAATGTAACTTTTCCGTTGGTTTCGTTTTTCGTTTCCTTAAAATATAGTCGTGATTTTCCGCCCAGCCCTTGACCTTCCATCACATTATACATTCCAAGCACCGGGTTCGATGTATTTCTATTATCTATTTTATCCGTACCATTCAAATGGAATATGGCAGAACGGGGAATTCCGGCACCTTCTATGGTTTGAACAATTTCACCTTCAACAGTATATTCATATAAAAATTCTACCCATTCCGTCCCCGACCAAATATAAAATCGTTCTTTTTTCACCTGTTGATCGCCTGTCCCGTTATCACCGATATTAAATACAAGTAACCCTTTTGCCGGATTCTTTATCGGGTCAGGGGTAGAAGTATTCTCCAACTGGACGCGCGGTCCAAGAAACCCTTTATCGCTACTTTTTAATTCCAGCATGGCCCCTTTATGTGGAGGATCGCTGCTGCCTATTGTAACCTGGGCATGTAATTTAAGCCCGAGTAATACAAAGATAATCAAACATATTACTTTATTATTTTTCATAATCATTTCCATAAATTTGTGCTTATATCAAGGTTTAAAAAAGAGGCTTACCGGATTATATGGTTCGTTCCTTTAATTAAGGCTAAATACCATACGCCGAAATCTCAGATTTATGAAATTACCAGTCTCCAACTTTGGTTATATACAAAAATGTATTTCTGTTTGGCAAAGATAATCCACCCGCCCTGGTACAGTCTGAGTTACCCGCTCCCAGTTTTACAACCCATTCAGTAGTGGTTTCAATAGGAGCTATAAAATTTATGCTGGCAGCATGCGAAGCTTTCTCTCCTATGCTGTGATAGGTATTGGAATATACTCTCACATATTTAAGTCCGCCACCATCCCAGGAATAGAATGGAAAATCCATGAAATAGCAAGAGACATTACAATTAATTAAACTTGGAGTCGTCGGAATAAATAAATAGGAAAATATAATATTGTATATTCCGGGTTCGAGAATCACAGTACCCGGTGTGCCGGGTTTTATTTTTACAGCTCCATCTGAGTGATTAATACTATCTTTCAAAATAAGCTCTTTATCCGAATTGGCAGCAACACCTTGCATAAAATTACTAATACCAGGTCTGTTTGCAGCTAACATATCAGTACCATTCAGATAAAACATTACCGGTTGAGGCATTGACCATGCATCCATTTCCCGGTCAATCCAATATTCAATCTCATCGTGTCCGATAAATCTCTCCCAGCGGGGGATATCACTTTGCACCCAATAATAAAACTTGTAAGGATACACTCTTTCATCTTCCGGTTGGGACATGTCGGGCTGAGCAGTGTTTATTACTATCAGACCAGGAGCAGGATTGGGTATAGTTGTATCATCATACTTTCCTGTCAGAGCTACTTTTGGCCCAAGAAAACCTTTGTCGGAAGCCTGGATATCTAAAATTGCACTTTCGTGAGGAGGATTTCCAGACCCTATTGTAACCTGAGCCAACATATATGCCGGCAACAAGAACTGGATTATAAACAATATTGTTATACTTTTCATCATAGTGGCTTGTATTTTACTGTGCATCTCCCATTCTGGATATATATAAAAAGGTACTTCTATTAGGCATGGAAAAGCCTCCGTAGCCATTGCAATAATCGTCTCCGTAGCCAGTTCCAAGCTTGACTTCCCACACTGTTTCAGTAAGTAAGACGGCAACATAGCTTATGGTGTTGCCATGGTCGGCATAACGTCCTTCTTTAAATTTATATTGCCCCGGACCATGGTAGCAATTTGATTCTACCCGGGTTAGCCCTGTAGAAATAGTTCCGTTGTCGTTTATGATATTTACAGGAAATTCCATAAAGTAAACCGCCGACCAGCACCTGTCGTGTCCGTGTGGAATTGATCCGTCTTCGGCCGTATCCGCGGGGACAAATTCGTAGGTAAAAATTATACTGTATATTCCAGGCTGGAATGTTATGGTAAATTTCTTTTTGTTATCGGGAAGGTTAACAGAATCGAGCACTACAGTTCCGGAGGTATAATTCAACCGTTCTTTTAATGGAACATAAGCAGACTCGTTAGGTTGCACCCCTTTCAATAGATTAATTACACCCAACATATTATCAAATTTATCAGAACCGCCTCCAACCGGATCATAGGAAAAAATATGCTGATTCCCATTTAAAGTAAACATAGCCGGACGTGGTATTCCTTTCATAGAAAGAATTTGTTCTACATTTTCAGTTACACTTCTGGTTGCTACTACTTCTACCCATCTGTCAACACTCCAATAATAATATTTACCAGATTTCACCCTGTTTCCAATAGGTATACTTTTATCCGAATCATGCATGTTAAGTACAAGCAAACCTTCTGTATAATCAGGAACAGTCGCTTTATCCCAAATATCAATAAGATTAACCTGAGGCCCTAAAAATCCTTTATCTGAGACTTTTAACTCCAGGACTGCACTGGAGTGGGGTGGATCCAGAGAACCTATTGTAACCTGGGCATTAGCTACAGAGAACAGTAGTCCAAAAACAATGTTAATTATTATTAATTTCATTTTCATAGCTAAGCGTTTTTTTATAATCTAAAGTTAGTTATCAATTAATTATAAATAGGTACAAATAGGGTCTATTCAGCTTATGTTAATAAACAAATAATGTTGTATTTCTTCATTTTTCAACGTTATTTCGTACAATTTATATGATTTTCTTAAATCAATAAGCCATTTTATCGCAAAGCTATTTTTTGTATTTTTGAAATACTTTACTATAATACTGAGTGCTAACCTTATTTATATTAAAATGAATTTATTAGAAAACTTCATCAATAGTTTATATGAGAAAATAAATAAAAGGAGCGAATTGGTTCTTTATATAGCAGATGTATTATCAATTGAAAGAGAATCAGCCAACAGAAGACTGAATGGAAAAGTTCAATTTACAATTCAGGAAATGGGTAAACTATGTAAAAAACTAGGGATTTCGATAGACTGCTTAATGAATAATAAAAATCCGAACATCCTACCGTCCTTAACAACAAAAACACCTATGGCCGGTCATTTAGATGACCTGGTTCTTGGCCTGGAATTTGAAACCAGAAAACTTGAAGATATTTGCCTCGAACCTGTAGAATTGGGAGCAGCATTTAGTTCTATACCTTTAGAGTTTTTTTCGTCATACCCTACTTTAGAAAAGTTCATGTATTATAAATGGGGATATTTTCATGTGGGTTCCAGTGAATATGATAATTATTCATCATGGGAAATTCCTGAAAGGCTAAAAAAAGCCAACCAGCGTCTTATGATGATCGATAGAAAAATTAAAAACCGTACCTATATTTGGAATCCTGCAACCGTTTGGAGTTTGGCTAAAGAAATTAAATATTTTAATAATGCACATACAATATATAACCAGGATATAGATAATATTAAAGCAGATTTACATAAAATGTTGGATAATATCGAAAGTAAGGCAAAAATGTCTGCAACACAATCGGGTAGTAAAACAGAAATATACATTTCCATTATTAATCATGGAATTAATTTGTGTTATTTCAAAACGGAAAATAATTTTTATATTACGTTTGATAATTATTTCTTAAGCTTAGACTATTATGACAACCGTGCATATTATAGCAATTTACAGGAATGGATTACGTCTATGAAAAAGGTTTCGACTCTAATTTCCGGAAGCGGAGCTATGGAAAGACGTTTATTCTTTGAAGAACAGCATAATTATATTAAGGATATATAAACAACAATGCTGATATTGACAACGAGATCAATATTTTTCGTATTTCTTTATTTTCTCTTATCAACACAGTATATCCTACATATATAATTCTGTATCAACTTGAAGAAGATATTTTATCATATCATAAATAAATCATGCTTTCTTTTTAAGAATTTCAAGAACGGCAACAGGCGAACAGCAAATAAGTGGTAATACTATGTACTGTGGTATTTTTATGCTCCAAACTTCATCCAGCATAAAATCAGCACCTATTATCACAACATAAAAAATTATTAAAATAATATATTTCTTCATATGCTATACAGATTTGATCAATACCTTAAAAACAATAAATTATCAGGTCAACATGAAATATCATTCAATTAATTTAACACTCTAATAATTTGTACAACTATGAAAACATTTATTTTTAAACATCTTCAAGGAAAAAGGTTGCTATTTTGGGCATTGCTACTCTCATTATTTATTTCTTTATGATCTTTTTAGCATGTGTCAAATAAATATATACGGAGATGGAATGTCTCTTTTTGACTTAATACCGAGGAAATATAGCTATAATTATGCAATTAGTTTGATGAAAACATCAGGAGAAAAAGAAAGAACGCTGATAACAAAATAACCGGCCCCACCAAAGCGCAGGGCTTAAGTTTAAGGCCGGTCACTCAATTAATAACTATTACGGATTAATTTGTATCGGTCGTGAATAAGCTTGCGAAGCTGCCGACACTTTATAATTGCCGGTTTCTTTATTTATCAATGTATTGAGATCATCTGCGCTGGCATCTCCGGATGTAAGATCCATACGGAAATATACCGGAGTAGTTGTACCGGCATTATTCAGTATATTTATATACAGCTTCTTTGTAGCCTTCTTAGCTTGTTCGAAAGTTAACTTAAGAGCTCCGTTGTCTCCCGCAGGAAGAGCTTTACCGGATTCATCGGTTATAGTGAAATCGGTTCCCGGCACAGCGGCTTCTGCTACTACCTGACCGTTGCTTATCCGTTGTTCACTCTTAATATAAATATTAACTTCTGTATCGTAACCTCTTACATATACAGACTCGAACATAACTTCCACTTCGAGAGGGGTTGCTTGATTCTTATTTACCTGTTGTAATGTATTGTTCCATGGTACATAGTGTACAATATAATGATGCTCCTTTTCTTTTTCATGTCTTAAATCATCATCACTACAGGATGCAAAAAAGGCCATAACGAATAAAACAGGTATTATGAATAATTTCTTTTTCATAGTTTCACTTTATTAGAATTTAATAATTACCAATTCGGATTTTGGGTTATCTTATCATCGCTTAAATAAATATCCGTAGTAGGGATCGGATATAAATAATCCCTTTCCGGTCTGAACGTCCTGTTCTTTTCAACAATAATTTGTTTTTTCTCATCCAGGATATTAGCATAGTCTGACTCCGGTTTTCCTCCAAATTCTTCCGGGGTTGTGTATTTTGTCCCTACAATAGGTTCGGGTAGTTCTGTTTCTGCTATTTTCCAACGCATAAGGTCATTATAGCGATGATTTTCAAAAGCGAGTTCTACGGTTCTTTCCCTGCGGATCTCGTCTCTCATATTGAGGGAATTATTAGTAACAAATTCGTTTGTAAGTTTAACATTGAAACCTACTCTTCTTCGTAACTCATTAATTGTGTTGTCAAGGATCTCATCCGAAACGGATTCATTTAATTCGTAAATCGCTTCGGCATAGATCAGTAAAACTTCGGCATATCTGATGACCATTATGTCCAAAACACTTCCCTTATTGTCATAATCTTCACGGACAAACATTTTTTTCATTGAATAACCTGTACCACCTAATGTATTTCCTACATTAAATTCACCCTTGTATGCGGTTTCTCCAATCTGGTATAAGGTAAGACTCATACGCGGGTCACGATTTTGGAATATTTCATTATAAGTAGATTGGTTTTCTACAGGTATTGTATAGGAAGAAATACCCCACGGGAGACCGTCAGCACAAAGATACATATCTACCATCTTGCGGGTTATCCCAATATATTCATGGCGGTTCGGATAAGTTTTCACCTTATTATCATAAGATATACCATATACTTTTACATACACATTTTCTTTATTCTGTTTTCCTTCTGCTTCATAAAGAAACAATTTATCATACCCATTTGTGTAAAGTGAATGCTGTTTCTCTTCTATTATAGTGCCGGCAGCTTCAACTGCTTTTGATAAGTGTGATTTATAATCACGTCCATCGTTATGAAACTTAGAACGGGTTCCTTCATAAAGTGCAATCCGTGCTTTCATGGCAAGTGCCGAGCTACGGCTCACCCGCCCCCAGTCAGCATCCGAGATGGCACTATGTACAGGAAGGTGTTGCGCTGCAAAATCAAGGTCTTCATATATCTGTTTCACAACTTCTTCCCGTGGATTGCGCGGGAGTTTCAACACCGGGTCGTCCACATCTTTAATAGGAGTAAGGATTAAAGGTACATCTCCGTATTTACTTACCAGGGTAAAATAATTGGAAGCACGGAAAAAGTAAGCTTCCGCCAAATAGCGGTTTAATACTTTCTCTGTAACGGATTGGAAGTTTTCTTCATCCAGTCCTTTACTTATTATATTATTAGCTACAGCGATATAGCTGTATGGATCTTTCCAGTCATCAGAGCGAGCAGTAGTCATTCTCTGTCCGTTGCTGGTAGTGTTTCCGCTTCCTGAGCCATCAAATATATCGTCTGCCCTGAAATCGTAACGAAAGGTCTTATCATTATGTTCCCAATAGAGCCTGTTGCAGGCAGAACGAAGGTCTTCTTCCGAAACCCAGAAACTATTATCGGTAAATGTTGTTTCGGGATATTTATCAAGACTGCAACTGTAAAATACAGCAATAACAAATAACAGGAATATATATATATTTTTCATAATCATTTAAAACGTTAAGTTAACACCGAAAGTTACTGTTCTCGCAAATGGATAGGCTTCGGTTTTCGTGTTGGTAGGCGATTCCGGATCTACGATTTTAAGTGTATTGGTAAACTCACACAGATTATCTCCGGATACATATACACGAAGTCTTTCTATATATCTTTTAGGAATAGGAACGGTATATCCCAGCTGGATATTCTTCAATCTCATATACTTTCCATCCTGTAGCCATCTGTCGGAAGGTTTGTAATTATAATCACTTCCTTCGTATAGACGTGGCCAGAACGCATCCGTATTCTCAGGTGTCCAATAGTCTCTATGGATCGTAAGCGGCATCATATAAGAGCGATAGAGAGGAGCCAGGGTTTCCGTATTCAAAAGGAACTTTCTCTTGCCTACTCCTTGCAAGAATATGGAAAGATCAAAATTGTTCCATGTCGCACCAAGATTGATACCAAACAAGAAACGGGGATCACTGGTTCCGGCATAATACAAATCCTGTGGATCATCTGTAGTTGTACTTCCGTTTAATATCTTTTTGTCTCCGTTCAAATCCAGATATTTCACGTCTCCTGCTGTTACTACGGCAGAGTTAAATGATTCGACACCGGATGCGAGATATTCTTCTCTTGAAGACCAGTATCCATCTGTTTTGTATATCCACATGGAATTGATCGGGTATCCTTCTACAAATTTATTCTTGACAGGGTCTGTCGAAGCTTCAATCAGGTTGACACCACCATAATCTACTAATTTATTCTGAGGGTCGGAAAGGTTGAAGCCAACCCAATAATTTACAGGGCCTATCTTGTCTCTCCATCTCACATCAAGTTCCCAACCCCATGATTTCAATCGGCCCAGGTTTACTTTCGGGAATTCGATTCCGGCAGAATGTGGGGTATCCAGACTGATTAGCATATCACGGTTTTCTTTCCAGTAATAATCCCAGGTTAATACAAGGCGATTACTTAATACCGACAGGTCGAAACCGATATTGGTCGAACGGATTATTTCCCACGACATTTTCTGGGAAGCTAATACCTTTTGGTAATAATACATCTCCTGGGCATTTCCGAACACGACATCCTTTCCACTTTCAATGCCTGCCAGGAAATCATAGTAACCGATACCTCCGGCATTACCCAACTCTCCCCAGGAACCGCGGACTTTCAGATTATTGAGCCAGCTGATACTTTTCATAAATTCTTCTTCGCTAATCCTCCATCCGGCAGAAAAAGAGGGGAACATTTTCCAACGGTGTCCGGGTGCAAGTCGTGAACTACCGTCATAGCGTATATTTCCTTCCAGTAAATATTTTCCTTTATAGTCATAATTGAGACGGCCGAAATAAGACATGGATGCTGATGTCTTTATTTCATCTTTTGCTGTCAACGTAGAGATATCAGCATAATTAAATGAAAAGAAATCATTATTGACCATATTCTTTATATTCATTTCCGTACGGTCATAGCGATAGTCTTCATACTCAGTACCGGCCATAACCTGCAGGTTGTGTACATTATCAAATGTCTTCTGATAATTGGCTATTGCCTGGAAAGTGTTCCGGTATTCTTTGTATTTGATTTTTTCGTAAGAGTTGGGATTATTTGCAGTACCGTTTCCACGCATATTCCCCAGCATATCATATGCCATTACAGTGCGCTTCTTATTATCATCTGTATATTCTTTTTGGTTTCTTATGGCATTTAACTGGATAGTAAGGCCATCAACCAGGTTTTTGATATTAAGATTACCTTTCGCAATGAGGTTGTCACTTCCGATACGCCTCTTACCAGCCTGTTTTTGCATAGCTATCGGATTTACCTGTAAGTCTCCCTGATAAGGTTGTTTGTCATAACTGATATCTTCCTCAGGTGAAAATACAGGTTGACGGTTTCTTGATCTGAAGGCATTTGTAATAATACTCGTACGGTTAGGATTTTCATCCCTGTAATTGCTTATGTAATTGGCATGTACGGCAAAATCAATATATTTATTGATCTCCGAATTAAGGCTTATACTTGCATTGTAGCGCTCCGCATCATCCGGTCCGTATTTAAAGAAACCGTCTTCTTTACGGTAACCTATTGAGGTGCGGTAGTTGAATTTTTCACTACCTCCCGCAACAGCAACAGTATGTTGCGTACTGGGCATTATATTACGGAAACTCTCTTCCAGCCAGTTATTGGTAGCAAAATAATCCCATCGTCCGTTACCATTGGGGTTAGGACGGTAATTAAAGTTCGGGTTGCCTACCCATGAAGACCATTCGGCATTCATTTCCGGAGCACCTCTTGAATTCAGACGTGAAATATTTACCATCTCCTGTTCTTCGTATGCAGGCAAACGTTTACCCATACGCCCGGGCATCCCTACAGAGAAATAGCCGTCATAAGTTACCTGCACTTTTCCGGCAATCCCCTTTTTAGTAGTAATAAGAATTACGCCGGCAGCGGCTCTTGAGCCGTAGATAGATGCCGCAGCAGCATCTTTTAACACGGAGATAGATTCAATATCATTCGGATTGAGGATATTCATATCACCGGGAATCCCGTCTATTAGAATCAAGGCATCGGCATCGTTTACGGACGAAGCTCCGCGAATTGTTATTTTCGAACCTGTTGCACCGGGTTGACCGCTTTCACGGATCACCGTAACTCCGGGGAGCTCTCCTTGAAGGGCAGTCATTACATTTGCTACAGGTTTGGATGACAATTCTTCTCCTGAGATTTGCGTTACTGCTCCTGTCAGATTTGCTTTTTTCTGGACACCATACCCCACTACAACCACTTCATCAATCGTTTGTGTATCTTCAAGCATGGTTACATTGATTACTGTCTGGTTTCTTACTACGATTTCCTGAGATACATAACTGATGTAAGAAAAGACCAGCGTGCTTCCGGGCTCTACCTGCAATGTATATCTACCGTCAAGATCGGTAACAACTCCTTCAGTTGTTCCTTTTACACTGATACTTACTCCGATGAGGGGTTCTCCTGTATCATCCCTAACCTGCCCGCTTACGTTGATACGTGATTGTTGTGATGATTTTCCGGTATTTGCAGTTTGTTTGCCGGTACTCTTTTTTGTCTCATCCCGGTAGATAACAACTTGTTTATCTATTATCTGATAAGTAAGGTCAGTCCCGGCAAACATATTGGAAAGAACTTTTTCGATTGATTCTCCCTCCATTTTTATAGAAACTTTTCTTTCCGTTTCTTTTCCTATATTATCAGAAAAGACAAATACATAATCGCTATTCTTTTCGATCTCATGAATAGCTTGTTTTATAGACATATCTTCCAGATGAACTGTAAGAGCATTTTGCTGGGAGAAAACCGTATTTGCAGAAATTGTACTTACTCCTAACAGCAGGATAGCAAAGAGATTTATACTTCGTAATACTCTTTTAAATCTGAGGTGTATTTTAAACACGCCAGTTAATAGATGTTTCATAGATTAGTAATGATTTAAATTATTAGTAATGTTAACAAAAACAGTGTTATAGAAAAAGAGACATTTATTCGCAGTTTACCTTTTTTCTATTTATGAGATAGATTAATGTTTCATATAAGCATAATAATTCAAGGTTTTATTACATATTAGAGTTAATTTAATCACATTATTTCAAAATGACGGGGAAGTTACTTACATTTGTGTGATTTAGATTATTAGTTATTTTATAAGTAACTGGTGTCATTGGCCGGTCGATATTCGCAGTATCGTCCGGTTTCTTTTTTCCTTTCAGCATTATTCTGTCATAGGCATTTCTTTTTTATTTGTTATTCATACTTATATAGATCGTTTTATCTTCGCGTTTAAAGTTCGTATCGGATAAAAGAGAAACTGTTTTCATCACATTATCCAGATCTTTTGACAGGTATATCTTACCGGTACAGCTTAGCTGGTTAAAAGCTGTTTTTTCCGGAATATTAAAAGTAAGATTATAATATCTTCCTATCTGTTTAAGTATCTCCGTCATAGAGGTACTGTCGAGGATCAGATATCCGTCTTTCCAACTTACAAAAGAGGATGTATCTACCTGCTTTTTCTTCAGGCTATCTTTATAAAGGCTCAACATATCATTAGGAGATAATTTTATTTCTTCTTTAATCAAGTGTGTTCTTACTCCAACACTACCTTCAACTAACACAACGGAAGAGGAGTTTTCTTCCTGGTAAGCAGCTATATTAAATTTTGTTCCATATACTTTTATCTGCATATCACGTGTATTTATAATAAAGGGCACTTTATTGTCCTCAGCTACTTCTATATACATCTCACCGGTCAGAGAAACAGTTCGTTTACCGCCTGCAAATACGGTAGGAAATTGCAGTACGGAACCGGAATTTAGCCACACCTTTGTTCCATCAGCCAATATGATCCGGGAGCGTTTTCCATATGGTACTACGAGTTTATTCATTTCCGTATCAGTCGTTTCGGTCACTTCTGTTTTCCTGCCTCCCACTTCTTCTGCAACGACTGTCCCGGATTCGTCTACCTGGATATTTACATTACTTTGAAAAGGAATAGATTCTTTGGTTGTTATCAGATAAATATTTTCGTCTTCCAGATTCTCGCCAACAATTATGTTTTCCGTAAGAAAAGTCATCTCTTCTTTCTCGTGATAGCTCAGAAAGTAAAAGGAAACAAAGGCCATTATAACAATACACGCTGCGGAATATTTAATAAGATTGAACGCTCTTCGTTTTTTTATTGTCTTTCCTACAGATAAGTTTATTTTTTCAAGCAACTCATCACTTTCGGAAGAAGATAAGATCTCCCCGTTCAACTTCACTTTTGAGAACTTTTCAATTGCTTTTTGAAACTCTTCTTTCTCCTCGGGATATTGTCTGAGATATTCCTCCCAAAAAGCTTTTAAATCGCGGTCGCCAGTCAATTGCCAAATGATGAAATCACGATCTTGTAAAAAGTCATTATATTTTTTTCTTAGCATATAGTTATCTTTGTACTAAACAAGATATTTCGAAACCAATCAGATATTTATATAGACGACAAGTATTTCATTATATACCCTTCATTAGAAAAAAAATGTATTAAAGGAAGATTTTGAGAGACAGAAAACCAAAATTACACCTATTAATTAATGATGCGAATCAGTAGTTAAAAAATTTATTTACTCGATGGTAATCAAGTATTTACGTAGAAATAAAGTACTAAATCATAGTCTTAGACTATAGGTGTTTATATATTATCTTAATTTGCTACTTAACTACTAAGGAGCAAAGCGACGGATATTTACGATTAACTACTTTAACTACTGATTGACATTAATGAATAAAAAGTAATATTAAAGATAAAGGAAGGGAAGACATTTTAAGTTTTGTAATAGCCTTGTAGGAAAGTTTGCGGCAGGAATGAACTGATATACCCATCAATTGGGCTATGTCCTCGTAAGAGCATTCCTGGTTAAATCGAAGATATATAATTTCTCTTTCGTGATCAGTAAGAGTTTTGAGTAAAGACTCAACCGTATTTTTAATTTTCTCTTCTTCCTCCGTTTCAATTATAGAATCTTCTATGGTAACAGTAATCGTAAAAGGAAGATCATTATATTGTGCATCTAAAGATAATTCTGATATGTCTTTCTTTTTTTTATAAATATCCAGCAGACGGTTTTTTAATGCACGTAAAAGGTAAAAGCGCATATTATTGATTGTGTCTAGCCGGGTTTTATCTACACAGAGCTTATAAAAAACGTCATGGATAGCATCTTTACAGGTTTCCCTGTCAAATCCGAAATGCAATGCATAGGAAAAAAGATCGTTAATATGGTCTCTGTATATTCTATCTATATTGTTTTCCATCCATTTTCCAGTAATCCGAAATATATTTCCAACAAAAATATACCTGTATTTATATACAAATAAAACGAAAAAAGATGAAACAATAAAGCAACTACTTAATATTCTTCATTTTGTAGAATCTCGCATAATATACCTATTGAAGATATTTTCAGTTTCCGGCATTAGCTTTTTAATCACATTAAAATAAATATCTCAGAAATAGTATAAAGCTTTTATCCGTCATTCACTTTAGAAGATACTCTTATAATTTTGATAATTCAAATAAAATTATTTCCTTTGCAAATATTTCATAGTAGCAAATATTAATAATGAAAGAGATTTGTAGCTTAAAAGACATATATAAAGCATTATACAACTTTGAAAAAGAGTTTTCTGATAAAAATGGGATCACCATCAACGAAGGAATGATCTTGTGCTGTATGAAAGATGGAATACCTAAATCTGCTAACGAATTGTGTGACTTTGTGGGTTTATCAAATTCCAGAGTGTCCCGTGTAATAAATACTATAGAATCAAAAGGTTATATCGCGCGGGAAATGGGTATTAAAGATAAACGTCAGATGATTTTTTCATTGACAAAGGAAGGAAAAAAGAAATTGAAAGAGATGTCGGAATACAAATCTGATTTCTCTGAATTGAGATCTCAACTTATAAAGATGGTAGAATAACCATTTTTTTGCTAAACAATTTGCTAATAACAAATATTCATAACCAAAATCAATAATGAAAACAATTGTAATAGGTGGCGTAGCCGGTGGGGCTACCACTGCAGCACGCCTGAGACGTTTGGACGAAAAATCCGAAATTATTTTATTTGAAAGAGGAGAATATGTATCGTATGCTAATTGCGGATTGCCTTATTACATAGGCGGAACTATCGGCGAACGTGATAAACTGTTTGTGCAAACAGTAGATGGTTTTATTAACCGGTTTGGTATCGATATCAGAATAAAATCGGAAGTTAGAAGCATTGATCCGAAAAACAAATATCTAACCGTATATGATATTGCTAATAACAGGGAATATACGGAAAGCTATGATAAACTTATTATTTCAACCGGTGCAGAACCCATCAAATCTCCTATGCCGGGAATTGACGATAACAGGATATTCTCATTACGTAATGTGCCGGATATGGATCAAATAAAAACGTATGTAGATCAATATCAACCTAAAAAAGCAGTAGTAATAGGGGGAGGTTTTATCGGTCTTGAAATGGTTGAAAACCTACATGATGCCGGACTTAAAATAGCGGTTGTTGAAAAATCAAACCAAGTAATGGCACCTATTGACTTCTCTATGGCTTCTATCGTACATCAGCATCTGAAATCAAAAGGAATATCTCTCTTTTTAGAAGAAGGAGTTACTAGCTTTATATCGCAAGATGAAGGTATAAAAGTAATGCTCGAAAGTGGAAAAGAGTTATCGGCAGATATGGTGATCTTGAGTATCGGAGTGCGTCCGGAAGTAAAGCTGGCTAAAAATGCCGGATTGGAATTGGGTTCTATAGGAGGCATAAAGGTAGATGATTATATGCAAACCTCCGATAAAGATATATATGCTTTAGGAGATGCAGTCGAGATATTTAATCCTGTTATCGGGAAATATTCTTTGATACCCCTGGCAGGCCCGGCCAATAAACAGGCCCGTATCGTAGCCGACAATATTTATGAAGGAAATAAGTATAAATACGTGGGCACGATAGGTACATCTATTGCCAAAGTTTTTGATTTGACGGTAGCTGCTACCGGTATTTCTTCTAAGCTATTGAACAGAGAGAATATCCAGCATATTTCTTCTTTTACACACGGAGGGTCACATGCCGGATATTATCCGGGAGCTTTACCTCTCTCTATTAAAATAAATTTCTCGCCTACGGATGGAAAGCTGTTAGGAGCCCAAGTTGTCGGTTTTGATGGGGTGGATAAACGAATCGATCTATTTGCCCAAATAATAAAGCAAGGGGGTAGTATTTACGATTTGCAGGAAATAGAACATGCTTATGCTCCTCCTTATTCTTCGGCAAAAGATCCCGTAAATATAGCGGGTTTTGTAGCTGACAATATACTGAGGAGGAAGGTAAACATCATACAATGGAGAGATATTGAAAAGTTGGACCCGGAAAACTCGATAATAATAGATAGCCGTACAGCAGAAGAGTTTGAAATGAGCCACATCAAAGGCGCTATGAATATCCCCGTTGATGATTTACGGAACCGCATGAAGGAAATCCCCAAAGATAAAAAAGTGATATTGTATTGTGCTGTGGGACTTCGTGGTTACTTAGCATCCCGCATACTCCTACAAAATGGCTATACAAATGTATATAACCTTTCCGGAGGATATAAAACTTATTCTGCTGCCATAGGAGATTATTGCGGATTTGAAGAAACAGCTGACGGAATCGATGAGCAGAGACCCGGCGAAGGAATCGAGCCGGAAAAAGAAAATATTTTACGGATAAATGCTTGTGCCTTGCCCTGCCCGGAACCAATTATGCAACTTAAAAAGAGCTATGAAGAAATCAATCCGGGAGAACGTCTTGAAATAAAAGTTACTGATCAGTCTTTTAGTAAAGACCTGGAAGGATGGTGTAAAATGGTGGGTGCTAAACTAATAGATATGAATAATTCTGGTGGTATGATTTCGGCGATTATAGAGAAATCAGCCTGATTTAAGATGCGAAATACCAATATCTAAAGGTAGATTTGCAAAAGATTACCTCTAATAATGCACGAATTTATTCGTCGGTCAGTCTTGTTTCTTTCGTCGGAAATGCTTTCGATGAAAGAAACAAGACTGACCGACGAATAAATTTACAGAGCCGAAGAAATAATAAGATGGCAAATGATACAAACAGAGTTGTGAAGCATCATTTTATCTATTTATAAGATTGCCTTCGGTATCAAAGTGTATATTCCGGTGACGTGTGTGCCCATTTGCATTCTTAAAACGTACACCTACGTCATAATAGGTTTGTTCTCTTTCCATTTCCTTACGCACTCCCAATATACTTACTTCGCTATAATTCTTTTGCACGTATTCCTTTATGAATTCAGGAATTTCACTGTCAGAAATTTCCTCTTTGGATGAGATGAGACTACCATCTTCATTTAATTCCAGTTGTACTTCCCTTCCATCAACTTTAAATTCAACCCTATAGTAATAGGACCTATTATCTTTATTATTATATTACCACTTTTTATTACCTGCCTGGGGATAATTTGTTGTGACATATGATTTCACGTTCTCGGGTACTTGATTTTCTCTGATATCCTTAGCATTTGCTAAAACAGTTGCCATAACAAGGACCATCAGTATTAAAACTAATTTGTTCATAATCATTTATAGTTATTAGTTGTTGTATTAAAATATAATCAAAGATAATTATTTTTTATAATCAGTCTTCATTATTATCCGGAAAAGTAAGATATGAACAATTATGAACTATAACATCCTGCTAACTACCATTAAAGTCAAATCCATTAACATATAACAAATTATCACCTGATATCATTTCGTATTACTATTATTTTTTAAACGTGATTATGGAATAAGAATAACGGAGTTATGTGTGTTTAATATCTTTATCCGACATCTTTTTCTGATATGTTTTAGACACAACATTATACATATTTTCATCCGTATTGGCCTGATTGAGATCACAGTCTCCTATAGTCCACACTGTTGCTTTACCCTTATGCTTAAAGTTATCGATGTTGATTACTGCATCCTGAGGTTTATCTGAGAGATTTACGATATACAAGGAAAGTGTATCTCCTGCGTCATCCATTTTAGCAGTAATATCAACCAGTTGCTCGTTACTGCTACGGGTTCCCATCACGTTAGGCAGCCAGTTTGTTATCATCGCCTCGTCAATGTAGGCCGAAGACTGAAATCAAAAAGCATGATAATTGTAATGGATTCGTCCCTGATCCCACATATAATGTGTAATTAATCAATCAGCTGTATGCCAATCTATTATATGATGCAATAGGTAATGATTCAGAAACTAATCAGATTCCATATCTCAAATAACTTTAAACAAATATAATCTATTCAGGGAAATACCAAACGAAATAATAATTAATATATTTATAAGCTATATTATTTTGCTTGACAGAAAAAATTAAAAGTTATATTTAATTCATTCCACAAACAAATTATTAATATTACCTTCGGAAAATATGTGTAGTGAAGAATATCAAAAAATATAAATGAGATAATTGAATTATTTTCTCATAAGATCGATATAATATTTATTTTTTGAATATTTTTGTTTTAAATAGCCCTTACATAATTTCAGGTTATGGGATTGAATAGCTCTGCGGTAATCGATCAATTGTTTTGGAGAATAGCTCTTAAAGATGACGAAGATGCGTTTCGTTCTTTATTCTTTGAGTTCTTCCCTTCTTTATGTGTTTTTGCACATAGATATGTTGATGATTGGGATACCTGTGAAGATCTTGTTCAAGATACATTTTTTAAAATATGGAAGAATAGGAAGTCCATAGAAATAAACACCTCAAGCCGAAATTTTCTGATTACAAGTGTAAGAAACTCCTGTGTCGATTACTTACGTAAACAAGACTTTGCCCGAACTTGGCAAGAAAGAGAAATAAAAGACAAAACGGGATACACTTCTGATGATTTATACTCCCATATAGAATTAGAGCAAATGTTAACCATTGCACTATCCAAACTACCTGAGAATATAAGGGTGGTTTTTGAGATGAACAGGTTTGAGGGAAAAACATATAAAGAAATTGCAGAAGAAAAAAATATTTCTGTGAAAACCGTGGAGGCTTATATGACAAAGGCACTTAAAATGCTTAGAGTCGAACTAAAAGACTACCTGCCTTTAATAATTCTTCTTCTTGGATAAAAAATAAGTATTATTCTGTAGGGTATATTATATCTGATGCGTCTAGTAATTAAAATAAAGAAGAAACCGTGGATATTAATACCGAACATACAATTGCTTATCTGGAGAAAAGATTGTCTGAAGATGACCTGAAAGAATTTCAATATCAACTGGAAAATTCAGATAACTTTAGAAAAGAAGTCGAAGACATTGCCTTTTTATGGAGAACATCAGAGGAGCTGAAGTTACATGACAGAATAGATACAGATGCTCACTGGAGCCGGATTTCAAGAAGAATAAAGAAAGATATATTTAAAACGAAACTTTTACAATATAGCCGTTCGGCTGCAGCAATTCTTATACTACCAATATTGTTTCTTACGACTTTCTTATATATCGAACTGGATAATAAAAATAATGAACCTGTACAACAACTGCATGTTACATCTGTATACGGAACAATTACAAAAACTATTCTTTCTGATGGCACAGAAGTCTGGCTAAATTCAGGTTCAACGTTGAGCTACCCTCAATCTTTTACAAAAGGAGAACGTAATGTTATTCTTATGGGAGAGGCATACTTCAAAGTAAGTTCTGATAGATCAAATCGATTCAATGTTATCATATCTGACGAACTTATTATCAGTGCATACGGTACGGAATTTAATGTAAACTCTTATGAAGAAGATAATAAAATAGATGTTACTCTGATCGAAGGAAACGTCGAGGTATCAAGAATAGACAACACAAGCTCTAAAGATATAATTCCTGGACAACATGTAACCTACGATAAAAGGAGTAAACTGATGGTAATGGCCGATGTCAATCTATCAGTAAGAACCGGATGGAAAGATGGAAAGATGATATTTCGCAGGGCTAATATGACCGAAGTTGTCCAGCGTCTTTCCCGTCATTTTAATGTAGATATCCGACTTGAAGGTAAAGATCTATATGATTATGAATATTCGGCAACGTTTACAACAGAAACCTTAAATGAAATACTACAATTACTTGAAAAAACAGCACCAATTAAATATTCGATAATTGAACCGGAACAATCCGGAGATTACAGCTTCACAAAAAGAATTGTAAAGATAAGCCTTAAAAAATAAATAAAAACTTATAGGGTATTTCTCCACTGAATACGTCTATCCTATAAATGCAGTTTATGCTATGAATTACTAACCTTAAAATCATTGTTATGGAAGAAAGCATTTAAAAAAAGATACGGGAAAAATGCAAACTACATTCCTCCCGTAAATATCAAATTCATATTACCAATCCGAAAATCTCACCTGACGAATGGCAATAAAAAATTAAGTCGTTAACAACCTAATTAATTTGACGAAGTAAAATTATGAAGAATTTACTAAACCAAAAAGGTAATAGGCTATATTTTAGTCTGCTATCAAAAATCCCCATCTCCATGAGAATCGCAGTAATTTTATTATTTGGAATAATATTCCATGCAGGGGCTACCAACATTTATTCACAAACAACCTTGGTCTCCTTAAATCTAAAGAATGTCACAGTAGAAAAGGTTTTGAATACAATAGAGGAAAACTCTGAATTCTATTTTCTGTACAACAGTAAGCTGGTTAACGTAGACAGAAAAGTAAATATTGATGTGAAAAACCAGTCTATAGAATCTGTATTGAAGTCTTTGTTTGGATTAACAAATGTTTACTACAAGATTGAAGGTAAACAGATTATATTATCAAATAAAACTGTTTCTTCATTAGATGCTCAAAAAGCTCTTCAACAAAACATCAAAAGAATTACAGGTATAGTCCGGGAGACTAACAAAGAACCTATAACAGGAGCAAACGTATCAATTAAAGGTACGCCCAATGGTACTATGACTGACGTTGATGGTAACTTTAGTCTTAATGTTGCTCACGAAAATATACTGGTTATCTCATTCATCGGTTATCATACTCAAGAAATACCTGTAAGGGATAGAACAACTTTTGATATTACACTTCTGGAAGATAACAAAATATTGGATGAGGTTGTGATAGTTGGTTACGGAACCCAAAAGAAAGTGAATCTGACAGGTTCTGTTGTAAGTGTGTCTACCGATGTACTTGAAAGCCGTCCGATCTCAAACCTGAGCCAAGGTCTGCAAGGACTTATCGGCAACCTGAATATCTCGATGAGCAGCGGTGCTCCCGGGACAGGCGCCGGTTTTAATATACGTGGTACGACCTCTATCAATTCCAGCGGTCCGTTGGTGTTGGTTGACGGAGTACAGATGGATCCGAATATGATCAACCCTGCCGATGTGGAAAGCGTGTCGGTACTCAAAGATGCCGCATCGGCTTCTATCTATGGAACACAAGCTGCCTATGGAGTAGTGCTTATTACGACGAAAAAGGGAAAGGAAGGACCTGCTAAAGTTTCGTTCTCTGCAAATATGGCTGTCAATAGCCCGACACGCAGGCCCAAATATTTAGATTCTTGGGAATTTGCTAATTTTTTGAATGAAACACATCGTAATTCCGGAGGTGGAGATTACTATGATAAAAACTACATGGAACATATATATGCTTATTACACCGATCCAAAACATAATTTACCTGTTTTTATAGACCCATCTAATCCTAACAAATACCTTTATTGCGGAAATACGGATTGGTTAGACGAGACCGTCAAGAAAAGCACATTACAACAACAATATACATTGTCGGTAAGTGGCAAATCTGAAAAAACCACATATTATGGATCAGCCGGATTTCTGGATCAGGGTGGCACGCTGAAACATTACGACGACAAATACAAACGTTTTAATCTCAACCTTAATCTTTTTTCTGATATACGTAACTGGATTCAGGTAAGATTTAAAACCATGTATAATCATGCATACAAGGATTCTCCTTACGGAGCCAATGCTAGTAGTAATTACAGCGACAGTGAGATGATGAATTATGCTTTTTATGGAGCGGACCTACGTCCGTTAATGCCCGTTTATCATCCTGACGGTAATTATTCCGGACAAGGAAGCTGGACTAATATGGTCGCAACACAGGCAATATCGGGCAATCGAAGGCATAAAGAAAATGATATCTGGCTATCTGGAGGAATAAAATTGACACCGATCAAAGATATGACCATAAATGTTGACTATACTTTTAATGTATATGATATAACAAAGAAATATCATGGAAAGGAAATTGTAGAACATACTGCAAATCCGAATATTACAACCATATTTCCTCATACCACTCCAAGCTCAGTGGAATATACATCTGATGATAACTATTATCATACTCTCCGGGCATTTGCCGATTACGAAAAGTCATTCGGGAAGCATGGATTCAAATTTCTCGCTGGTTATGACTATGAGAAGAAGAGCTACCGTTGGTTTAATGCAAAACGCCTTAATTTGATAAACAACGATTTGGCTGGGTTAGGACAAGCTGTCGGAGAAAAATACAATGGCAGCGGTGAGCGCTCTAATGCAACTTTAGGTTATTTTGCCCGTATTAATTACAACTATGAAGACCGTTACCTTCTTGAACTTAATGGCAGATATGACGGTTCATCTCGCTTTCCAAAAGATGATCGTTATGTATTTTTCCCGTCTGTTTCTGCTGCATGGCGAATATCAAATGAGAAATTCTTTGAAAGAGCTAAAAATATAGTTGATGAACTTAAAATACGTGGCTCATATGGTTCTTTAGGTAACCAAAGTGTTGGAGGAGATTATCCGTACATCCCGACAATGGGAACAAACTCAGAAATGGGATATATTATCGATGGTAAACAAATAACGAGTGTAGATCCTGCAGGATTAGTCAGCCCTTATTTAACATGGGAATCGGTGCGTCAGATAGATTTCGGCTTGGATTGGGTTTTATTGAATAATCGTTTATACGGATCGTTCGACTGGTACTGTCGCAATACATACGATATGGTGACCAACGGTACACCTCTTCCGGCTGTTTTGGGTACAGGAGTACCTAAGGAAAACACCGCCGACCTCAAAACTATCGGATTCGAACTGTCAATCGGTTGGAGAGACCGTCCGTCGAAAGACCTTTCATACGAAATAAATTTTATATTATCTGATTACCAGACCGAAATCACAAAGTTCAATAATCCGCAAAAAATACTTTCTACACACTATGTAGGGAAAAAGTGGGGCGAGGTCTGGGGCTTCGAAACAGAAGGGCTATTCCAGTCGCAAGAAGAAATCAATGCCCATGCCGATCAATCAAAGATATATGGAGGAACATGGCATCCGGGTGATGTGAAATATAAAGATTTAGATGGTGATGGAGAGATAACTAAAGGGCAAGGTACTCTGGATGATCCGGGCGACCAGAAAAGAATTGGGAATGATCAGCCCCGTTATAGCTATGGCATAAAGGGTGGTCTAAAATGGCGTGATTTCGATTTTGATATATTTTTCCAAGGAATTGGCAAACGTGATGTCTGGACTGGAGGTACTCAATTCTGGGGCTTCGGTAACGAATGGCATGTTCCCTTAAAACATAGCCTTGATTCATGGCGTGAAGATAATACCCAAGCCTATTGGCCCCGTTCGAGTTATGAGAAAACAAATGGGAATAGAGAAAAACAAACCCGCTATTTGCAAGACGCATCATATTTGCGATTGAAATCTATAACATTAGGCTATACATTGCCTAAATTCATACTAAATAAGGTCGGTGCTGATAATATCCGTGTGTATGTAACAGGACAGAATTTGCTGACCTTTACCGACATGCTTAAAGTGTTTGATCCGGAAACAGTTCTTACTGATCTGGATAAGATTAATGATAATAAAGGGGTGTACCCTCTAACTAAATCTATATCCTTTGGGCTGAATGTTACATTTTAAAATAATCTGAATATGAAAATAATATCTAAATTACTAATATTGTCCGTAATCAGTCTGTATGTATCATGTTCGGACAATCTGGATTTAAAACCGGAAGATTCATTATCGGATCCTACTTTTTGGAAAACAGAACAGGATCTCGAATTGTACGCAAATCGTTTTTACACAAGCCTTCCAGGAGCTTTAGGGCCGGGTGCTGATGACCAGTCGGATTGTTATGTAAATAGCACACCTAATACATATTTATTTAATACAGAGGTTATCCCTACTTCCGGTGGAGGATGGTCTTCGGGAGACTGGGCAAATATTCGTGCCTGCAACTATTTTATGATGAGATTTCACCGCGCTACAGGAAATGCGGATAATATCAATCGAATAGTGGGAACTGTGAGATTTTTCCGGGCATGGGAATATTTCGAAAAAGTGAAAAGATTTGGGGATGTACCTTGGTATAGTACAGATCTGCAAACAAATTCTCCGGAGTTATATAAAGCCCGCGACTCCAGAGTATTGGTTATGGATTCTATTTTAGCTGACCTTGATTTTGCAATCAAATACTTGCCGGCATCTAAGGAGGTAAAAGCCGGAAGGATGCATAAGTATGCTGCTATGGCCTATAAAACCCGTGTTTGTCTTTTTGAAGCATCATTCCGCAAATATCATGGATTAGATAATTATGAAAAACTTTATAAAGAAGCTGCAAAAACAGCAAAGGCTTTAATCAATACGGAGGTATATTCAATCTGGAAAAATGAACAACCAAAATCAGACTATTACAATCTTTTTATTCAGGAAGATTTATCTGATAATAGTGAATGTATTATGCCCCGGATATATGTAACGGAACTATTAATGCAGAATAATACCCGTCAGATGGAAGAGAGTTATACGGGCTTGAGTAAAGCAATGGTTGAATCATATTTGTGTAGTGATGGGTTACCTATTGGTGTCAGCCCTCTGTACCAAGGAGATAATATGCCGGAAAAAGAATTGGCAAATCGTGACCCACGGCTTAAACAAACAATAGATAATCCTGAACTTGCTTTTAAAAACTTAAATGATGGCACAGTGCAATACCGGGAGTTACCCCAAATAGATCCTCAATACTGCACTACCGGATATTATGTTATGAAGTATCATTCACCTGACCCTGCACAATGGAATATCGCGCTTTCTACGTTGGACGTCTTCATCTTCCGTTATGCTGAAGTATTGTTATCGTATGCAGAAGCTAAAGCGGAGCTGGGAGAGTGTACACAGGATGTGTTGGATGAAAGCATAAACGAATTGCGGGATAGGATTGGTATGCCTCACTTGACTGTTAATGTAGGCTTTACCGATCCAAACTGGCCGGATTACGGATACACTCTATCGCCTCTTCTTCATGAAATACGCCGTGAACGTGCTGTTGAACTGGTTGGTGAAGGTTTCCGTTGGAACGATATTGTTAGATGGAAAGCTGGAAAATTGATTGAAAATATGAAAACTGTATATGGTTTGCGCGTTACAGATGAACTGAAAAATAAATACGAATCATTTACACGTGAATTGACGGATGATAAATTATTAATTGCGTATCCAAATGTCGCACCTCGTAAATGGGATGATAAATTATATCTGCGTCCATTGCCAATCGAAGAACTTGCAATTAACACAAATCTGACTCAAAACCCAGGTTGGAAATAACTTTAAAATGATGAAAAGAAATCTAATATATTTAATTACGGTTTTATTGGGAATCTGCATCTTGCATGGATGCAGTGATGACGACGGAGGTTCTGATATATATATTACCCAAGCCGGGAATCCGGTAAATGTAAAGTTTGTAATGAAAGATGAACCTTACATACAAACGTTCACTGTATCGATGGTAAGCCCTTATCCTATACCTACATCAAGTGGAATCGGCCATAATATAAAAGTGTCTCTGGAAGCCGATCCGTCTAAGGCAGAGGCTTTTAACTCGAAAGAAGGCTCTTCTTATAAGATTATGCCGGAAGGGAGTTATTCTTTTCCTTCGGAGATCACGATAAAAGCAGGGAAATATGTATCAGATAATATAGCCTTGTCAATTGATGCCAAAGGGAAAATAGAACAGTTTGAAACATATATACTTCCTATCAGCATAAAGACTGTAGAAGGTGCAAAGGCTGATAATTCCCATCAAACTGTCTATTTTTTACTAACAGGTTCTCTTGATGCCAGTGATATGGTATTTCTAAGCCGGACAGGCTGGCAAGTAATAGATGTGTCGTCTGAAGAACTGAATGGCGAAGGTCTAAACAATGGTGCTGCTAAATATGCTTTTGATGGAGATGGTCAAACATTCTGGCACACACAATGGCAGGGAGGTGAACCAATGCCCCCTCATCACATCACAGTAGACATGGGCAAGGAAGTAGAATTACAGGGTTTTTCTTACTTAACGCGTGATTTTGGTGGAGCATGGCCTAAAGAATGCACTATTGAAATAAGTAAAGATGGTACTACCTGGAATGTTGCAGCTAACTTTACAGGCTTGCCGGCAGCCGGAGCAACTGAGTTTCGTTCGTTCTTCCCCGAAGCAGTAGAAGCCAGATATTTCAGAATGACAATAACTGCAGGCTATGGTGGGGCTTCCACACATGTAGCGGAGATCAATGTATTCTAATTAAATAATTTAACTGAGGATTAATATTCTAGTCAATCCTCAGCATTAAAAAAATTACATATAAATAATTTTGAAAATGAAAAAACAGAGAACCTTTTTTGCCTTATTCTTTCTATTAATTTCATTAAATGCCCTTGCGCAGGCTCCTAAGCCTGTAGATCCGACTCCAAATGAAAGGCAGATAGATTGGTATAACCAGGAAATAATAGCCTTTTTCCATTTCGGACTGAATACCTATGAAGAATTTGTCAACGAAGGAGATGGTAAAACAACAACATCTCTTTTCAACCCCACAGCACTCGATTGTAAACAATGGGCAGGCACACTAAAAGCCGCAGGAATTCCCAATGGTATACTGACAGCTAAGCATGCTGATGGTTTTTGCCTTTGGCCAAGCGCATACACAGACTATTGTGTAAAGAATAGTCCTTGGAAAGGAGGCAAAGGTGATGTGGTCAAAGAGTTTACTGATGCATTCAATAGTTTGGGCGTAAGAGCTAGTGTTTACCTCGGACCACACGATCGTCACGAGCATCTGTCTCAGTTATATAATACAACTAACTATAGAGATTATTATGCTCATCAGTTGACCGAACTCTTATCTAACTATGGTCCGATGTGGGAAACATGGTGGGATGGAGCGGGAGCAGACGAACTTACTACTCCTATCTATACAAAATGGGCGGAGATTGTTCGCAGGCTTCAACCTCAATGCGTTATTTTCGGGACAAAGAATTCATTTCGTTTTGCCGATGTTCGTTGGAATGGTAATGAGGCCGGAATAGCTGGAGACCCGTGCTGGTCGACAATCGATTCTTTATCTATCAGAGATGAGCATGACCATATCAAAGAACTGAACGAAGGGCAACTTGACGGGAATGCCTATATCCCTGCAGAGTCGGATGTATCTATTCGTCCAAGCTGGTTTTATCATGAAGAAGAGAATTCAATGGTGAAATCGATAGAAGAACTATGGGATATTTATTGTAAATCAGTAGGGCGTAACAGTGTGCTGCTATTAAATCTTCCTCCGGATAGAAGAGGACTTATCCATCCTATAGATTCGGTAAATGTAGTAGGACTACGTAAAGTAATTGATGAAACATTTCGCACTAATTTGTTGGAAGATGCAAAAGTAATAGCTAAGAATCCCCGCGGAGGTGAATATGCTGCAGCTAATATGATTGATAAATCACCGGATACATATTATGCAGCCAATGATAATACCACGATTGACGAAATTGTATTTGAAATGAACTCATCCAAGACATTTGACTGTCTGATGATTCAGGAGGTGATTGCCTTAGGGCATCGCACAACCGGATGGTCTGTAGATTATTCAAATGATGGTAAAAAATGGACTATCATTCCAGAAGCAAAAGATAAACAAAGTATAGGACATAAATGGATATTGCGATTCTCACCGATTTCTGCGAAATATGTAAGATTGCGTATAACAAAAGGTAAGGCATGCCCAGCCATCCATACTTTTGGTGTGTATAAACAGTCTGCATTAATAAGTAAATAATTTTAGAATTAAAAAACAGAATAAGGGGAATAGGCTTAACAGATCCTATTCCTGCTATTCTATTGAAAAATCACAGTATGATGAGAATGTTTTCTATTAAAACCATTATCGTATTTGTTAGTCTTCTATTCAGCATAAAAGCTGTTTCGCAAGAAATTAATACAGAAGTTTTATACAAAATAGTCAGTCCTTTAGGCTTGGTACTAGACAACCATCAAAGTCCTCAGAATAATGCCAGCTTCTTTTTGGAAAACGATAAAGCAGATGATGAAGGACAGTTGTGGAAATTAACTTCTGTCGCTAACGGGTATTATACCATTTCCAATCCCTTTTTCAATAAAAGTATTGATAATAACGGGATAAGTGACGGTAATGGCAACCCGTTGACTCAGTGGGATGTAATACACGAAAATACTAATCAGCAGTGGAAATTCACTGTTATCGGGACTGGTGCTTATGTGATAGCACAACGCAACAGCCGGATGGAACTATCTTATCAGGGAAAAGAAATGCCCGGAGCTAAAATATTCCAGCGTCCCGGTGCATTTCAAACATGGAAACTAGTACCCAGTTCTATCAAAGCCCCTGAAAAGAAAGCTCTACCTATAAGTGAAAATCCATGGGAAAATGAAACTATATTTGCACTGAATAAAGAACCCGGGCGTGCGACTTTTCATCCTTTTCCTTCTACCGCCAGCCTGAAAGCAGATAAAAGCTTCGATAAACCGTGGGAGATGCCCTCTTCGGAGTATTATTTATCACTAAATGGAACCTGGAAATTTAATTGGGTGAAACAGCCATCTGAGCGACCACTCAATTTCTATAAAACAAATTATGATGTATCGTCATGGAAAGAGATACCTGTGCCGTCAAACTGGGAAATGCACGGATATGGAACACCTATCTATACGAATATAACTTACCCGTTTAAAAATGAGCCCCCTTATATTTTACCTCAGAAAGGCTTTACGAATGAAACGGAAATTAATCCGACAGGCTCATACCGTTATGATTTTACAATTCCTGCTAATTGGGATGGAAAAGAAATATTCTTGCATTTCGATGGAGCATATAGCTGCCTCAATGTATGGATAAACGGACAGAAGGTAGGTTATAGTGAAGGAGCAAATAATGATGCTGAATTTAACGCTACCAAATATGTAAAGGTTGGCAACAATACACTGGCTGTAGAGGTCTTCCGCTGGACAGATGCCAGTTATATAGAAGATCAGGATATGTTCCGCCTGAGTGGCATTCATAGAGATGTTTATGTTTATGCCACGCCAAAAGTACATGTGCGTGATTTTGCTTTAAATACTGAATTTAATGGGGATGATTTCAGTTCTTCCAACTTTAAAATAAACGCATATGTAAAGAATTACAACTATCAATTATCTCAACCTGCAAAATTAAATATTACATTACTTTCTCCTGATGGTAAAACAGTTAAAATACTATCGCAACCGATAGATGCCCTTTCGGGAAATACAGAGAAAGAATACACCCTGGAAACGATTGTCAGCAAACCTTTACTTTGGTCTGCCGAAACTCCACACCTATATACGGTTATCGTATCTATGACAGACAGGAATGGGAAGGAAACAGAAGCCATGTCTTCCAAATTGGGATTCCGTAAAATTGAAGTAAAAAACAAACGGGTATATATTAATAACGAACTTGTATTCTTTAAAGGAGTTAACCGACATGATATACATCCTCAATTTGGAAAAGCTGTATCAAATGAATCGATGATAGAAGATATTATCCTGATGAAACGCCACAATATTAACATGGTACGCACTAGTCACTACCCTAATGATTCTAAAATGTATGCCATGTACGATTACTATGGATTGTATGTGATGGATGAGGCTGACCTTGAAAATCATGGTAATCATTCAATCAGCACTATGCCAGGCTGGATTCCCGCATTTGAAGACCGTATAGACCGGGTTATACAAAGGGATAAAAATCATCCGTCCGTTATCTTCTGGTCGTTGGGCAATGAAGGTGGAAACGGAGACAACTTTGATGCTATGTATAAACTGGCAAAAAAGCTTGATCCAACCCGACCTGTACATTATGAAGGAAAGAATGAAATAGCTGATATGGATTCACATATGTATCCATCAGTAGAGCGTATGATACAGTTCGACCAGAGAGATTCGGAAAAGCCATATTTCCTGTGCGAATATGCACATGCCATGGGTAATGCTGTAGGTAACCTTGATGTATATTGGGATTATATAGAAAATAAATCACAACGGATGATAGGCGGTTGTATCTGGGACTGGGTAGACCAGGGTATAAATATATATGGCAAACCAGTTGATCAATACTATTATGGTGGCGATTTTGGCGATAAACCCAATGACGGAGACTTTGCCTGTAATGGACTGATTACTCCAGATCGAAGAGTTACAGCAAAGTTATTGGAAACAAAAAAAGTCTACCAGTATATTAAACTCAAAGCTATCAATACGAAAAGTGGGAAAATTGAAATTGAGAACCACTATGATTTTATCAACCTTAGTCTGTTTAATATTAACTGGGAAGTATTAAAGAACGGAATGAAAGTGGAGGCCGGAACAATCAGTTCTTTAAATTTGTTACCCAACCAAAAGAAAGAAATTATAATTCCTTTTAAACAAAAGCCGGATGCCCAAGATGAATATTTCCTCAATGTATATTTCAGCCTGAAACAAGATACACCTTGGGCGGAAAGAGGACATATAGTTGCTTCCGAACAATTTTCTTTAACCGAAAGGGTAAATGTACCTGCTATAGACACCTCTGTATTACCTGATATAGTATATGAGGTGCACGGTAATAATGTACATGTAAAAGGTACGAATTTCAGTACAATTATCAGCTCTGAAGGAAATCTTACCATGACCTCATTGAAATACAACGGAAAAGAAATGATTCATCAGTATAACGGTCCTTCTCTTAACTGGTATCGCAGTGTGAATAATGATAAATATACCGATCAGTCATTTTATCGCACTATATTCGATAAGAAACGTTTTACATTTAGAATGGATGAAAACAGGAAATTTATAACTTTCACTATTATCAAAGATGTAACGATACATTCACTTGAAAGACCTATTTATATGGATTATCAGATGAAATACACTATTTATTCGAATGGCGTGATTGATGTTGAAGCTAATTTTGAGAAGCCTGCAAATGAGCCGATAATAAGACGTCTCGGCCTTGAAATGATATTGTCGGAAGGTATGGAATATGTCCAATGGTATGGGTATGGCCCTCACGAAAATTACTCCGACCGCAAATCATCTGCATATATTGGAAGATACAGCACAACTGTAACAGATATGGGAAGCGAACACTATGTTCGTGCCCAGAGTATGGGTAACAGAGAAGATATCAGATGGATATCTATAGCTGATAAGGATAATAATGGGATAAAGATTATATCGAAAGATAAATTAAATTTTAGCGCCTTGCATTTTTCCGATAAGGATTTGTGGAATGCACGTCACGATTTCAATCTTGATAATATCCGCAAGCCGCAAACTTATCTTAATCTCGATTGTATCCAACAAGGGTTAGGTAATGCCAGTTGCGGGCCTCTTCCGTTGGAAGAATATATGATACCGGAAAATACACCATTGTCTTACTCATTCAGAATAGAGCCTTTACGATAAATGATAACCAAAGGGGATAGAGAAATTGCTATTCCCCTATATTTAATGTTTGTCCCGTCCTAAAATAAGTTGACACAAATTGGACTTATTTATGTCAAAACAAGAAACGAAGGGAGAAAAGCGCAAACAGAGCGATTATCCATTACCTTTTAAACTACAGGTTATCCGTTAAATAGAAGGCGGGGAAATGACTTACATTCAGGCACAAAATTATTATGGAATTCAAGGAAAAAGTACCGTTTTGGTTTGGTTGCGAAAATATGGTACCTTAGACTGGAGTAATCCATTAAAAGTGCATATGCCAAAATCAAAAGAAACCCCGGCTCAGCGTATTAAGCGTTTAGAACGAGAGTTATCAGATGAGAAACTTAAGAATAAAGTCCTCAATACAATGATTGATATCTCAGATAAACAATACGGGACATCGATAAGAAAAAACTCTTCACCCAAGCAATCCGACACATCCGAAAGCAACAAAGAGTAAGTTTAAGCCGTTGTTGCCGATTGTTTGGGATAAGTCGTCAAGCTGTCTATCAGCGCCAGAAACGACAAGAAGAGCGGATGAAAGAGAAAAATAAAGTTGTAGAGCTTGTTTTACAGCAGCGTATGAGCCTGCCACGGCTGGGAACCCGCAAACTGTATTATCTAATCAAACCTAAAATGGAGAAAGAAAATATCAAGATGGGACGTGATGGACTGTTTGAATGCTTAAGGCATAATCATTTATTAATTAAGCCGAAAAAATCGTACACAAGGACTATCATGTCTAAACATTGGCTACATAAACATCCCAACCTATTGAAAAATATAAGGATATATCGCCCCGAGCAAGTCTATGTCAGTGATATAACTTATATCAAATCAAAAGAAAGAACCCATTATTTGTCTTTGGTTACAGATGCCTATTCAAGGAAAATAGTGGGATATCATTTAAGTGATGACCTGAATGCTGAATCTGTTGTGTTGGCATTAAAGATGGCTGTAAAGGGAAGGGATAAAACGATACCTTTAATACATCATTCTGACAGAGGGTTACAGTATTGCTCTTGTATATATCAAAACATATTGAAAAAGAACAAAATCACTCCTTCCATGACAGATGGTTATGATTGTTACCAGAATGCTTTGGTCGAACGTATAAATGGCATACTAAAACAGGAATTCTTGTTTAATAGATGTAATAACTGCATGGATTTAAAACTGTTAATCAAGCAAGCAATCCAAATTTACAATAACAAAAGACCGCATTTGGCTTTGAAGATGAAAACGCCTAATTTTGTTCATCAAAAACAAAAAACCGATAGACCTAAATCTACCGGTTATTATAATATTTTAGTATAAATCCTGTCAACCTATTTTAGGACGGGACACAGGATCAAGTCCAGGATGACATTTTCTGGATTTACAAAGATCTTTCCGGCTTAATTCTTCGGACGAGGTTCAACCATATAATCTTTCTCCCATTGCAAATATCGTTTTTCCATATCTTTTACACGTTCGGGATATTGTGCCGCCAGATCATTTAATTCCGTACGGTCTGCATTCAGATTATATAATTCCCATTTCTTTGTATTATTAGGCATAACTATTTTCCATCCTTCAGCATCAATCAGGGCTTTTTCATTAAAATGTTCGAAACATAAGTCTCTTTGTTTCGTCATTTTCTCACCTTTCAATACAGGGAGTAAACTTTCTCCGGCATAGGGAATAATCTTATTACCTTTATATTCTGTCGGATAAGAAGCTCCGGAAAGCTCAAGGCAAGTTGCCATTAAATCAATCACATGTCCTTTTTCTATTGTGATAGAACCTTCCGGGCGTTTTATCCCTTTAGGCCAATGGGCGATCATAGGAGTGCAAATACCACCTTCGTATGATTTAGCTTTCCAGAACCGGAAAGGTGTATTAGCTACATTTGCCCAGCGGGCTCCGATTGAAGCATACGTATTTTGCGGGCCGGGTAATACTTCTTTGTTTTTCGGATAAATAATCTTTTCGCCATTACGCATTTCTGCAGGACGATCGTTCTCGCCTTCTGAATAGTGTTGACAGTTTTCATTGCTACAACCATTATCAGACATAAACAGGATTAATGTATTGTCTAATTCGCCTGTTGCTTCTAACGCTTTCAATACTTTTCCTATTTCCTGATCCATACGGTCGACCATTGCTGCATGCACCGCCATTGCCCTGGCATCCCACTCAGCAGTAGGATTTTCTTCCCAAGGTTTATTGAATTGCCGTGGAGAAAGGAAATTATCTTTATCTCCGAAAATACCCAATTGCTTCATGCGTTTGTAGCGAGATTCACGAATGGTGTCCCAGCCGACTTTATAAGTATCCTCATATTTTTTTATATCCTCCGGTAAAGCATGCAACGGCCAGTGCGGAGCATGATAAGAGAGATACATAAAAAACGGTTTATCCGCTCCTGCATAACGGTTTATGTAGGATACCGCACTATCGGAAAGAGCAATAGTGCTGTAGTAATCTTCCGGAACTTCATATACAGGGTTTTCACCATTCACCAGACTGAACGGATCGAAATAATTTACAACCCCATAGATGGTTCCATAAAAATCCTGAAAACCACGATGAGTGGGATAATTATCCTTAGGAGCAAATTCATCATGTTGTACATGATGGGCTAGCCACTGGCGCTGATCTTCTCTTAATGGAGTTTCAGCTACATGCCACTTACCAATCATACCTGTTTGATAGCCCGCATCCTGAAGCACTTCGGCCATGGTAACTCCATTATGGGTCATAGTTCCCCTATATCCCGGCTGATGGGCATCAAATGTCATGCGTCCGATTCCTGCCTGATGCTGATACAAACCTGTTAGTAAAGCGGCACGGGTAGGGCAACTCCGGCTGGCATTATAGAAATGGGTAAAACGCAATCCGTTTTCCGCCAGTCTGTTCAGGTTGGGAGTTTGTATTTCCCCACCATAGCAACCTAAATCCGAATATCCCAGATCATCTGCCAGAATAACGAGAATATTGGGGCGGGTATCTTTTTGTGCAGCAGCAGAGGTGGCAACAAGTGTTAACGCGCTCCAATATCCGAACTTTGAGAACTTGTTTTTCATGTTTTATTATTTATAAGGTCATCATCCAGAATCTTTTATACAAAAGTAAATGTTTATTCAATACATAAATAAAAAGAATGGACTGAAAATATTTAAAAACATATTTAGCTTTTTATCCTAAATACAATTGCAGATAAACATAAAAATATAAAGTAAAGAACAATCTTTTGATAATTACATTTATTATATTAGAAGAATAAAAATAATAATATGGAAAAGTACGAATTACTTGATAACAAAAAAAATAAGCGGTATGAATATCAGATTGGCGAATACACTCCTCATATAGAGTATAATAAAAAGGGAGATGTTATAGCCCTAACCCATACACGCATACCGGAAGAATTGCGTGGTAAGGGTGTAGGTACCAGTTTAGTGAAAGATACATTAGAGGATATTTCCCGCCAGCATCTAAAACTTGTTCCGCTTTGCAGTTTTGTCGCGACCTATATTAAAAGGCATCCTGAATATAAAAAACTATTAAAGGAAGATATTCAGATCGGATAGGTAAAGATAGATATAATTTTACAAGGATAAAAATGAACTTGATGCCATAGAAAAGTATCCAAAAGTATTTTGGAACCTTTTCTCTTCATATCCATATTTGAGGCTAAAAAGTCGAATATTCGATTCTAATAAATGAATAATCGACTTTTTAGCCCTGTTTTATTCAACTTCTTATTCCTCAATAATGACATCATCCCCCACTAATCGCCCATGCAATCGTATTGGCAAATATCTGGGAGTTATATACATTGTATTTCTTCGTACCTCTGCCAAATCCGTTTCCGGAACCAATACACGGTACAGGAATTTTACTATCCACATCAATCTTGAAGGGGCAAATTAGGTAGCTACCACTGCTAGAAGAGGACAAAAAACCTCCGTCACCAAACCAGACAAGCTTAAGCGATTTATGTCTGAAGGCTGTCACCCAATCTGTCGGTGTCGTACCGGAAACGATAGAAGACGGAGTTCCGGATATATCCTCAGCTGTTGAATATACTTCGATTTCCGACAAAGGTAAATTCATTACTCCGCATGTCTGAGAAGCGTCATCCCCCCATTGTAGATTTCTCACATCACCAAACGGACCATTCAATATATTATCGACTGTGTTGGGTAGAGCGTAGACATTGCCACCAGCAGCACCATTTACCCTATCCTGTTCAATCAAATCATTATTGAATACGGCACGCATTAATCTCTCTACTCCGCTAGCGTTTCCTTCGCTGTATGCGATCAAGGTGCCTCCATTACGCAAATAGTCGAGATACATTTCTGCCTGTGAGACAGAGATATACAAATCAAATCCTATTACAATAATATCAGGCTTCTCATCCATATATGATTTCAATACGGCATCTGTTATACTTGTCGTCAGGCTTTCCCCTATAAATGTAAATCCTTCGGTGATAACTTTACTAGTTGAAAGTGTTCCGAAGTTAGCCGATGTCGACAACATTGTATTGGCACTCAGGCCTGATGAAGGTGCAACAGCCGGATTATAACCAAATATATTTGCATATGCTATACCGAGTAATTTTATCCGGCGGGCTGCAAATACCAGAGTAATAGTTTTATCACGGAATTTTCCGGGCGTATCTTCACTTTCGAAGGTTACTTCTATCGTTCCCCACGAACGCGGGCTATTAACTACTGTAAATGTTATCGCATTTCCTTCGGAAGTATTATTGCCACCCGTAGTGCCTACCAATAAATTGTCTCCTGATTTCGAGGCCAATATAGGTCTTGATTCGACAATAGATTTGATCCGCCACGCAGCATTACATTTGACATTAAATGTATAGGTACTGCCATCGAGCAAATAGTAATCAGCCTGATCAGTAATCAGGTTGTAGCAAATCTGACGAAGCAGAACACTTCTCGATACAGACGAACTATCGGTCGAAATAGTGAAGTCAAGTCTAGAAACTTTTTCCAGGAAAGGATCCCCGTTAGGAAGTGTAGTCTCGGCCGGAGTGAATGCCGGTGGCTGGATAACATAGCTGGCTGTACCAATCCCTCCCGCTACTGTACCACTCACTGGCACACCCGATTCTGAAGGAAAAGCAATTGATGATAGCGGAGTATTGACGATTGTCAGATCAACCGTATCAGGCATCCAGTGAACGTCCATATATCGTGCGTCAGGAATTACTCCTACTTCCGAAGCAAAAGCCAGTTCTGTTAGTGTCTCGCCTGATATGGCATCCGATACCTCAAGTCCTATATCCGCTACCATCCCGCCAGGTATAGATTTAAATGCTTCATCAGGAGTAGAATGCCCCCGGTCTTTCACTGCAACTATGTTTGTGATATACTGATTATTACGAAGAATATGCCGAAAGGTACTCTTGTCACTTTCCAGAAAGTCAAGCCGATAATAGCTTTCCTCTGTATCTTCGCCGTATAATCCTCCTATAACCAGGCATGTAGCTTCCAAACGTTTTTCATTATCTGTTACAGCCCGGGTTTCAAACAGATAAATAGCTCCCCGGATAGCAATATTCCTCTCTCCGGGAGCACTGAAATCCTGATACAGCTCCGGTCCCAGATGTCTGGCATTGTAATCCTCTGCATCAGTTGGTATACTCGGACTACTTACCATCAAATATGGATTATTATCCCGGATGCCATGTACCAATGTACCCGTCTCCGGAACAACACGTCCTTTAGTGTTTACATTATATAAGCGTACACTTTTCAGTTTAAATATATCAGTCAGCCCCTCAACACTTTTATCAAGCTGTACATTGATCTTGGCAAGCATCCGTAATAAGATAACAGGAGCAGAAAGTTCTGTTGTAATGTTAGTAATATTTTCCACCTTACTCTCACCCCACATTGGGAAAGATGCATAATCGGATATACTGACGGTATTCCATTTTTTACCATCATTCTCCAAACCCACTTCCAAACAGGTGAGCATCGCTTCCTTTTCCATTCCGTGCCAATCGGAACTACCAATCAGTTGTTGCACTACTGTACGCGCATTGGTGATAGTTACAAAACGCTGTTGATATGCATGTGCTCTCACTGTAACCGTAAAACTCTGCATACTTGCTCCTTCCATATTACCTGGAGTTTTATATCCAACAGCGGAATAATCATAGTATTCTCCAGTCTCATCCACACGAAATGCCAATACATCTACTGTTTGTATCATATTTTCGGCTGAGGCATCAATTGACCGTCTCTGAGGCATAGATGTTTTATATGGAACAGACATCCGGAGAATTACTTTCCGCTCACTTCCGTCTGCTTCTCCGGATAGTTTTGTAACATAGTTTTCATGTACACAGGAGGGAAAAACGGATATCAGCAATGCGAATAGCATTATAAATACATGGATCCGGTAGCCATTTTGTTTTATATCACCGATAAATGCAAGTTCCGGTTTATATGTTATTTTCTTCATTACAGTATATTTTAGCTGCTTGCACATTCTTCCTTCATACAGGCTATAATATTTCATTACCAGATTCCTTTAACCGCCAACCGTTTATAGTGATACTAACTGTCAGATCGGCATTAAAATCAAGTGTAATATTATATATATTCGTTTGTTTGAAATCATTTTCCGGATTAACTTTTAATATCAGGTCGATAAGGTCATCTGTCTGACCGTCGTAAACCGGATAAAGCTGTTGACCGGTTGTCTGGTTCTCTAATGTTATCCGTGCACTACGATCGCCGGCAAGTTTAAGGACCGTCAGAGATGCATTCAGTATATTATTTGTTGCAGCTTTCGTAGATACCGGAAATTTCATAGTTGCTACATAATTAAAATGATCGCAATCAACAAAATCATTATCAAAGGTATAATGCCCGTTATTATCGGATACAGTAAATTCATAAATATCGTCATTAACGGGTAGTCCGTTTACAGTCAGGTTTATTATATTATTATTCAAGGACATCGGTATGGCAAACGCATTACCGGTACCCTTCTCTATGCCGGCATTGAAAATGGAACCATGTAATAGAGGTGGCAGGATGTCGCGTATGCATCCGTCATCGGGAACAATTAACATAAGCTGCGATTCTGATCGACAGGTCTTTCCCACCTGTCCTAGAGATTCTGTTATTACCTGATAGGGAGCATCCGGATTAAACCAAACGACCATACTGTATTGACCAGGATCCAGTATAAGACCTGTATCATACTCTTTATTAAATACCGGATTTTCCAGTGACCACTCGGTTACATAATCATCCTTATCATCATAAATGTATAAAACCGCTTTCTTAACTTCATCCATATTAAAGGTAATAAAGGCACGAGTATTCCTATCGTAGGTAAAAGACACTGTCAACGAACGGTCTTCCAATTGACATTCTTCCACCCCATCCCTGATACAGGAAGAAATAAAGGTTAATATAGACATTATCAGGCTGACAAAACAAACTGCCCGGATGAACTGTATGATTTTACCACGCATAATTGAATCAATAAAAATCAGGTAACTATTTAATTTAATAATTAGGGAGAATTTAAAAGCCGTCCAGGACATTCTCTCCCGGACAGCTATATATGAAACATATTTACGGTATTTTACTAGAAAATACTATAAGTATAGAGCCGTAAACCCGGATACTGGACATGCACTAAGCATTGTTCAGGCTTTCAGCCCTATTCCATCAAAATGATTAATTACGGCTCAAGCTCATAATCAGCCAGAACCGGCGTATTCCAGAATAGCACATTTATGTCAACTGTGATCTCCGTATCTTCATCAGGAGTGCTATCAGGAGGATATACATTCGGTGATGCTTTACCCGGCGTTACTATACGGGTGATTGTACATTTGTAATAATCATTACGCAGTACATCCCATTTATTTGTCGATGACGGTTTATTAAGAAACATATCCCAATAACAATATCCGTTGGTATACTCAACAACATTGGCATTTGAATTGGCTGCGGCATATGCATTAGCCACCGCTTCATCATAAAAATAAGCGCTTGCCGAGCCAATTGATGGCGTTACCGTCCAAAATGTCTCCGGAGCATTTATACCCAGTGCTGCAGGAGTCGTAGTTGTGTATCCGCTTCCACCATCGGATATAGTAATAACACCCGGAATAAATGTAGCACGGACCGTTGCGCGAGTTATCTCTTTCTTCGTTTTAGCTTCAGATGTATTTTCAGCAGCGTAACATGCAGTATAATCACTTATCGCCGGACTATTGTTTACAGAAAGATCTAATGCCGGAACATAATCAGCATCCACAGCTTGTGAGAAATCACTGGCCAAGAAACTTCCATTAGCCCAGTTAGGATCTTTATAATCAGGAGCAGTTCCCTGTACCATGAACGATTTCAAGTTGAAATTATTGATCGCAAAAGTAATCGCTCCCAAGGTACCGGGTACACCTTCCTGTATCATTGTTGCTGATTTTTCAACTGTTATTTTTGCAACCATGCGTTGAACGGTTACCGTTACATTATTTGCCGGATCAGTATCATCTTCCACAAAAGTGCTGCTTACACCTGCAGTGCTAAACATTGGAATACCGTTTGCTAAAGTGGTCATATCAGTACGTGACATAGTTTGTGCAACGGTCGAAAGGTCACTCATATGTTTGTTCTCTAACGCAGTAGCAATACCGGCCGGGAGATTAATCCCTACAAACACATTTTTATCTCCTGTTGAGGTCTGTATCTTCGAAACCGAATTGTAAGTATATTTATCATCCGTACTGCCTGAAGCACTTTGTGTAAAATCAGAAGCAGTCAGGCTTGTTCGTGATAAATAAGCACCATTGGATGTGTAAAGAAATACATCTACGGTCTTAATTTCCGCTTCATTATCGGTAGCATTTGGGTCGCTGGTTACACGAGTAGTAGTACCCTCTTTTGGAAATGTCAGCGACACAGTCATAAATGTCTTCTTGCCCGTATCATCTAATGCACGAGCATCATCACTACTGTCGTTGCTACAACTTAGTAGTCCCATAGTCATAGTAAGACAAGTAAACACGATCAAATTAATTCTTTTTTTCATTACAATTCGTTTCTTAATGAATAAATTATATACTTTATGTGCCATAAATTTATAATTATGCACATTTATTCACAGTATAACGTAATATTTGTTTAATTGTTCAAGTTATTATGTATTTGATTAAGATGATTAGAAAAGGTATTAACACTATTCATCCAGAAAAATGAGTATTTATGAAATATCGGCTGCCCTATTTAACCTTACAATTCTGTTTAGTTTTATGTTTATCAAACAGTTCGGAGTGATCCTGTCAAAATATACTAAAGCAAATAGACCGAAGTAGACTAGTGGAAAGTGATATATGAATTTGATAAAGCAACAAGGCTTGTAATGTGTTCTTTACCTCGTGTCAGATTATAGATATTTTCATAAAATCACCTGACAGATACGTATTAATAACTCATTTATTTTACTTTTGCAACAAACAATTAATTATTGCGGAATATGACAATAAATGAGTTTTTTAAGGGAGATAAGTTTGCCGATTTTGCCGGAGTGAAACTATTGGAAACCGGCAACGGATATGCAAAAGCAAGTATGGAGATTCAACCGATGCACCTGAATGGAGGCGGTGTGTGTCAGGGTGGCGCTATTTTCACGTTGGCTGATCTGGCTTTTGCAGCAGCAACGAACAGTCATGCTCAACTTACATTCTCGATTAACTCTAATATTAACTTCTTTAAATCAGTAAGCAAGGGTATTTTATATGCTGAAGCCCGGGAAGTTTTTAATCATAAAAAGTTATCCAACTGTGAAGTGACCGTAACCAATGAAGAGGGCGAATTAATTGCCACTTTTGGCGGAACCGGTTTCCGGAAAGAAATTCCACTGCCATTTCCTGCCGAAGAGTAATTTGGCATTGTTATTGCTGGTTATTTTATGATCCTCCTATTCCGGTTTGTTATCTAAATGCTACCGGGATAATAAGGAGTTGCTTCACTATTATTAATCCATTTCTTACTTAAGATTATCTCGTTTTACAGACGTGGGATTTACGTTTTACGGGCGAGGGCTGTACGTTTCTCGCACGTGGGACTTACGTTTTACGTACGAGAAACGATGTACCTATTCAATAGGAATACCTTAGTTGATTACTTAAAACACCTTACCTCATTACTTAAGATGGTTTACTATAGTACTTAAATATACGTTTCAAGCCAGATATCATCTATTGATTGTTATTATAAATTTGATAAAACATCTTCATGGGTTGACAATCAAAGCTTTACAATAACTTTTTTGCCATTATAAGAAACCGTTTTATCTATCCTGGAAGAAGGTTTATCACCTGTCCCTTTCGTTTGGTCTACTACAACAACCCTGAACTTACGGTTCTTAAGCATGCCTGGGAAATTGCCGTTCCTGTCTTCGATAGTTAATGTTTTCCGGGAATCATTCCAGTGCATTCTGATAGTGGAGTACACTCCTTTTTCATAATTATAATTATCGTTCTCATCTTCGTATAAAGTAAATTCTCCATCTGCACCGGGATAAATACGTAGTTCAAGATTATTCCATTTCTTCTCCGTAGCGTATTGCACATCAGGCCCCCAGGGAAGTATTGAACCTGCTTTCAGATAAAGGGGAATAATATCGATGGGGGTTTCTTTCTTTATGGTTTGTCCACCCTCCAAAGACAGACCTGTCCAGAAGTCAATCCATTTAGTGCCGACGGGCAAATATACATCTGTTGATTTTACCGTATTGAAATCTTCCTGTGTGTTTTTGTGGTTCTCGCCACTGCTTTTCACATACATAGGCTCGGTGATTGCTTTTACCATCAGGTTTCGCCCAAACAAAAACTGATCATCCATATTGTAGACTTTTTTATCGTTTTGGAAATCCATCGAAAGATGACGCATGAAACTTCCTGCATTGTTTGTTACTTCCCAGGAGGTTGAGTATATATAGGGCAGAAGGCGGTAACGCAACTTGATGTACTTCTCTATGGCATCATACGCCCAATCGCCTTTCTTTCCAAACTGATATATTTCTACTGCTACCGGACCGGAATTGTGCGAACGCATAATGGGAGTAAACGTTGCAAATTCGTGCCAGCGTGTATGAAGTTCGTGATATGCTTTATTGTTTACATCATTCCCATACTCCCATGCGAAAAAGCCTCCGATATCTGTTCCCCAATAAGGAATTCCACAAAACGTATAGTTTAATCCGGCTGCTATCTGCTTCCTGAAAACTTTCCAGTTGGAAACCACATCCCCACTCCATGAATGAGAGGCATATCGTTGCTGACCGGCGAAAGAGGAACGAGTAAGCAGGAATACACGTTTGTCAGAGGTAGCTTCCCGCTGATGCTCATATACACCCATGTTGGATACTAACGGGAAAGCGTTGTGTACCCGCCTGAAAGAGCCCAGGTAAGTAGTCACGTCAAAATCGGAGTCTTTTACTTCCAGGTGATCCGGTTCTGTGGAGTCAAGCCACCATGCATCCATACCTAGATCGAAAATATTTTTTTTCATGTAGCTCCAGTATATATCCCGGGCTTCGGGGTTAAAGGGATCGTAAGGTTTTACTCCTGCTTTGGGAGGCCATGTTTCAAAGTCATAAAGCATCTTTTTTTCGTTCATTATTTTATATTGCTCCGTATCCGGTCCGAATGAAGCCCAGATGGAAATCATGATGTGAGCATTCATTTTATGTACATCATCAATCATCTTTTTGGGATCGGGGAATTCGGGATTATCGAAACTCATGGAATTCCAGTTGCTATTAGGCCCCCAGTATTGCCAATCTTGTATGATACCATCTAACGGAACACCCAGTTCACGATATTTCTTTACTACTCCAACGGTTTCATCCTGACTCTTATATCGCTCCCGGGATTGCCAGAATCCGAGTGTCCATAGCGGATACATGGGTGCCTGGCCTGTGAGGTCACGCAATAATGCAATTACACCATCTGCATTTCCTCCATACATAAAATAATAATCAGAGCAGTCTCCTACTTCCGAATCAAAAGACATCTCCTGAGGATTATCTATAAAAGTTGTAGGGGAGTAGTTGTCCCAGAAAAGCCCATAGCCTTTTATCGACTGAATGATAGGGATACAAATGTGCATATTCTTATTACGGAGGAATAGTTTTTGATTACGTTGATTCATTAAGCCTGTTTGTTGCTGGCCTAGTCCGTAGATCACTTCGTCTTTATCAAGCATAAAAGCCTGGCGAACCTGCCAGGAAGGAACTCCGGCATCATTAAAATCGGTGAATTGCGTGCCGTAGTCTTTTTCTGTAAGGAACCGGTTGTTGTTTAAGTCCATAAAGGTGACTTTACCTGTTTCCAGATTTAAGCTTACTGTTAGCGATTCACTTTTCATTAAAACCGATTCTCCCTGCGGAGTAATAGTGAAACTCGTTGTTTCGGGTTCCTTAATTACGGAAAGGCTTTCTTTCCTGAAATCCTTACCTCGGGGAGATTTCAACACCCGGACAACACCCGGGCTATAGAATTGTACTTCTACATCCATAGATTGAAGTGTGGTTTTTACTCCTAAAGGAGTCTTTTGGTAATTTTGTGCGTTGGAGATAAAGCAGAACGCTACAAATAAGGATAAAAAAAGGATCTTTCTCATGGTTATTGTTTTATTGATTATCATAGATTTGTGCTGTAGAGACGCATACTTGCGTCTCCTTGTGGATAACGATACTGGTTTATATACAGGAGACGCAAGTATGCGTCTCTACAGCTGAATTGTAATTATCAATTGGAATATCCCGGATTTTGCTTCAAATTGCTGTTGGTCAGTATAGCTGAGTTGGGGATAGGATATAAATTCCTGTATTCTTCGCTTGGGTCATGCGAGAACCATGACTTTTTAGTAAATACATCAAAGCGTATCATATCCTGACGGCGACGACCTTCCTGGGTAAATTCCCAACCCAGTTCATCCAGAAAACGACCAAACCGGATATCATCTCCTCCTTCCTGAGAAGTCTTATCCGTATCACGACGGCCGTAATTATATACACTACCTTTTTGCAAATCTGCATCCGTAACTGTTGCTTTTTCAGGAGTATTCCTAAATGCTCGCTCCCTTACTTTTTTAACAAGCTGGCCTGCTCCTGAATGTCCCAGTCTTAATAATGCTTCTGCTTTCATCATTAAAATATCGGCATAACGGAATAAAGGGAAATCATTGCTTAATACATTGGTTGTACCTTCTTCGTATTCAAATTTTCCCCAACGGTAGCCATCTGCTACATCAGACTGATCGATAGAAGGAACTTCTTTCACATATATAAGCTGCTTTTCCTGATCGTCACTACGCATCAAAGGTTCCCTCCCCGTAAGGCTGGTATACTGGGGCCCGTAAATGAAGTTTGTTTCCAGCCTTGTATCGTCCGGATCAAAAGAATCTATAAACTGAGGTATTGCACATACGCCGCCCCACGGCCGGTGAAGAAGCTTATAGGTTACCTGATTTTCCGGAGCTAATGTATACATATGGAAATCAAAGGCATTCCAGTCTGTAACATAGATATTATCAAAGGGAAGTGCAAATATTATTTCTTTTGAGCCTTCATTCCTTGTTACAAATACATTCTTCTGATTGACTTCTAATTCGTATTCACCGCTCTGCCCGGCAAATTCAATTATTTTATCACAATGGTCAATACATAGTTGTAACTCTTCGGCACAATCTGTCCAGCTTGATTTTTCAGCCCAAATCTTTGCATTCAGATACATCTTTGCCAGTAATGTGTGTGCGGCCCATTTATTGAAACGTCCGTAATAGTATCCTCTCGGAGTTTCTGAAAGCTTATCAATATTGTCGTTTAACTCTTTAATGACAAAATCAAAAACCTGTTTTCTTGTTGATTGTGTGGGAAGAGAGGTGTCTTTAAAGTCGGTTACAATAGGTACATTTCCATATAAATCCACTAAAATATAATAGTAAGAGGCACGTAATACTTTAAGCTCTGCCACTATATTTTCTTCTATATCTGCTGCCATTTCGAGCCGGCCTTCCTCTATCTGTGATAGTATACGGTTGCAGGTGTTAATTCCGGCATAAGTACGCGACCATCCTTCTCTTACGCCTTCATCCTCTGATGTCCAAGTATGTTGATGCCATCTTTTATAAATATATCCGTCTACCCAGCCAATACCCTGACGGGCAGGGATCACATCCTGGTCTGCACACAATTCTTGTGAACGTACCACACCATTCCATAAAAGCATTGTTTCCCGCCAGTGTACATATGCCGCATTTACGACATAACTTATATCCGCTTCTGTTTTGGGTACATATTCTTCTGATATTACTTTTCCGTAACTATCGCTTTTAAAATCGGTACAGGAGCTACTTCCGGCTAATACTGCAATTATATAAAATCCCAGTGATATTATTTTTGTTTTCATTGTATAATCTGTTTTAAGTTATAATTAAAATTTAATACCAAGCCCAAAGGTGAATGATCTTACGGTTGGATACCTGTCACGGGTATCATAACCCGGGTTCAAGCCGGATGTATTCACTTCGGGGTCTATACCATCATAACCTGTAATAGTAAGGGTATTGAGTACGGAGCCATAAAGACGGATGGATTTAATATACTTAGTCTTAAGGTTTTCAAAAGTGTATCCGAGCGTGATATTATCTATTTTCCAGTAATTGCCGTCTTCTATATAATAGCTGTTATATTCCGGTTCTACGTTTGCATTTAGTTTTTGTTTTCCGAATACATTGTGACTGACTGATTTCAGACGATTCTCGTACCGGCTGTTTTTCACATTCTCATAATTCATACGGGCACCGTTTAATATCTGGAATCCGAAGGCTCCACGCATGGTTATGCTCAGATCAAAGTTTTTATATCTCAGGTTGTTATTCCATCCGGCATACCATTTGGGAAGTCCGTTTCCGATGATATGTTTATCTTCCGGGGCATGACCGAAATCATTGTAGTGTACACGTTCCCCGTTTCTGTCTTCATAGATCCAATATCCCTCATCGTCTACATCTACTACTTTAAAACCATAGAAACTACCAATTTCTTTGCCTACCTGCACCCTGTGGGAGTCGGCTACCTGACCGGAATATTCTACCGTACCTGTGTTGAAGAAATCATGATCAGATTTAAATACACTGCCTGATAAACTTACAAGCTTGTTGGAATTGTAAGAGAAGGTAACGTTTGTGTTCCATTCAAAATTCCGGTTTACTACGGGAGTGCCTGATAAAAGGACTTCTACACCCTGATTCCTCATTTTTCCTCCATTGGCCCATGTCCTGCTATATAAATTAGGTGGAACAGAAACATTATATTCATAAAGTAATCCGGCTATATCACGATTGTATAAGTCTATGGAACCGGACAGACGTCCCTTCAGGGAAACAAAGTCGAGTCCTATGTTTGTTTCTCTTTTTTCCTCCCATTTCAAATCGGGGTTTGCATTTGATGCAGGTACAATAGTTTGCACCCATTTGCCATTCACATAGGCATATTTTTCATACTTCAACATCTCTATTCCCAAGAAGGGGTCTTTCGGTTGTGATCCCGTAACTCCATATCCTACACGAAGTTTTAAGTCATCAAATATTGACTGATTCTTCATAAAAGATTCTTCGGTTATTCTCCAACCTACGGATACGGAAGGGAAAGCACCCCATACATTATCTGTCCCCCAGAGCTGACTGGCTCCTTCGTAACGAAGACTTGCCATCAGCAGGTATCGATTCATGTAAGAATAGGTTGCACGCCCAAAGAAGCCCACCAGATTTGTTGACTTTTTAGATGAACTTGCTTCTGCTTTCCCTTCTTTCAGAGCAGAACCAATACCTATATTGTGCCATCCTCCGAAATAATCATCCTGAAAACCGTAGTTTGAAAAATTCGTTTCTTCATAATCTGTTTCATTATAGCTATATCCACCCAGGATACTAAATCTGTGGCCGCTGATTTCCTTATTGTATTGTGCGGTAATTTCAGCTAATTTCTCCATCCTTGTGTATCCACCCACGGAAGACCATCCTGTAAACCCGTCTCTTTGCGCAGAGATATGTTCCAGGGTTTCCGAGTATCCCCGGTTTCTGTTTCTACGGGAATAAGAAAGAACGGCAGTAAGAGTCAGGTCTTTGATCGGATTATAGACAATATTACCATTATAGCGCAGCATGGTGTTTTTTACGTTCCCGTCACACTCTTCCAACAGGGCTACGGGGTTTTCATATTCAAATTTACTTATGTTTTCATACCAGCTTCCATCGGGATTGCGTACCGGGTCAGTCGGGTTCCTGCGTGTGGCCTGGCTGTAAGCTACACCTCTGAAACTTTCTCCGCTGGTAGTAGATGTATACTGGTTCTGTTTTCCAAGCAAACCAAACTTGATCCGCAGCTTATTGTCAAACATTCGATGGGTGATTTCTACACGTCCCTGAAAGGTTTCGCTATCAGATTTCAGCATAATCCCCTGACGGGAGCTATAATTGAGATTGGCAATATAATTGGTATTTGAGTTACCTCCCTGGAAAGATACATTATGTACGTGGCTTATGGGTGTACGGGTAATCTCGTCCAGCCAATCTGTATTAGCCCCATGATCCTGCTCAGGATAGAGTGTTCTGAATTCGTCGGCACTAAGCATATCCAGTTTCTTAGATATCTGGGAAGTGCTTACATAGCCGTTATATTCCACCGAATTTATATTTGTTCCTCTGGCCTGCCTGGTTGTAATTAAAATAACTCCGTTTGTACCGCGCGTTCCATAAATTGCGGCAGCAGATCCGTCTTTCAATACATCGACGCTTTCCACATCTTCGGGAGCTACCGTATTGAGTTCTCCGGGTATACCGTCAATCAAAATAAGAGGGTCGGTATTTACACCTCCTATAGTGTTAGTCCCGCGAAGTTTTATCTGTGTATTTCCTGCGGGGTCACCACTGGGATTTGTTATGGCAAGTCCGGCAACTTTACCTTGTATTAACTGCCCGACGTCCTTTACCGCCCCTTTTACAAAATCATCCGGCCTTACACTTGCTACAGAACTGGTTACATCTCCTTTACGCTGGGTTCCGTAACCGATTACCACCACTTCGTCCAGTTTCATATTGTCTTCTCTCAAGGAAATTGTAATTTGTGACTTTCCGGCAACCGGCACTTCCTGTGTGGTGTAACCGATATAAGAAATTACCAGTGTTGCATTATCTGCAACCTGTAGCGAAAATTCTCCGTTCAGGTCGGTAATTGTACCTATACCACGATTCTCTTTTACCGTTACACTGGCACCGATAATGGGTTCTCCTTCCCCATCAATCACTGTGCCTGATACTGTTTTCTGTGCATACACACCCAATGAAATACATAATAGAAATAATGTTGGGAATAGACGTTTTAATCCCAATCGCTTTTTAAAGCTTTTGCATTTGTCTTGATTCATGATTCTGTGTTTTTAATTAAAATATAAGTATGATTTATGGTTGTGGTTCTCTATTGAGGCGGCCTATCTTCCGCTTGATCTTTTCGTAAGAAACATGTGAGAGACCTAGCTTTTCGGCTTCGTCCCGGTTAATAGTTAATACATAGGTATTTTGAATCAGATGAATGTGGGGAATAATTTTGTTGATAACGACAGAATCTTCTTTAAACATTTCTTTCAGACAGTTTATCAAAACAGTATCTTTTACAATTACAGAAGATATATCTGTTTCCGGATTATTTTTCTTCCCGGATACACAGGTGGCTGTTACCAACAGCAATAGGATAAGTAAGAAAATATAGGTGTGTGTGAATTTCATAGCTTCCTACTTTGTTGTTTGTACATCAAAGTAAAAGAAGAAATGAATGATAAGGGGTTAGTAAATTAAACAAATGAGGGGTACAAATCTTTCAAGCATAAAGTTGACAAAATCTGAGCCCTTATTTGATTATTTTGAGGGATACGGATTGGATACCGGCAAACCTCAATCCCCGCATTTGCTTTTCTGATATTCGCTTGGAGTCATCCCAAACTCTTCTTTAAAGCATGATGCAAAGTATTTCCTGTTATAATAACCCAGTGTAAATGCAACCTCTGAAACAGTAAAATTCTTATCTTCCAACATCCTGCAGGCATGCTTCATTTTGATATTACGGATAAATTCCAAGGGGGTGAGTCCTGTGGTCGTTTTTATTTTTCTTGATAAAGTAGAACGTGACATGTGAACGAGTTCAGCAAGCTTTACAACATCAAAATCCGGTTCGGTCAGGTTATTTTCTACAGTTTTGATAGCTTTTTCGAGAAATTGTTCATCTAATGAAGTAAACTGAAGTTCCGTAATTTTAATTTGGGGATCGGTTTTAAAATCTTTTTGCCTTTTGTTCCTGCTCCACAATAAATTCTCTAACCGTACATCTAATACACGTATTTCAAACGGTTTGGAAATATACTCATCTGCCCCGGCCTTATAGGATTCCAATTTATCCTCTGTTTGAGTTTTAGCTGTCAGCAGAATTACAATTATGTGACTTGTACTTAAATCATTCTTTATCCTCCTGCATAATTCAAATCCATCTATTTCCGGCATCATTACATCGCTGATAATAATGTCTACATCATGGTTGCTGATACACTCCAATGCTTCCCTGCCATTTCCGGAAATCAATACGTTGTATTTATTTGAGAATACATTCTCCATCAATTTAAGGAGTTCTTCGTTATCTTCTACAAGCAATAATGTATATCTGCCGCCTTCTTCCAAGTCGACTATTCCTGTATCCGGACTTACATTTTTATCGATCTCCGGCAGTAAAACAACTTCATTTGGTATACTTTCATTCAAAAGTTCATCTGATGAATAGCTTTCTTTATCTACCGGAAATTCCACTGTAAATATTGACCCTTTCCCCGGTTCACTCTCTACGGTTATAGTACCGTGATGTAATTCGATAAGTTCCTTCGTCAAAGAAAGTCCAATACCATTTGAAGAACCCATTTCAGAAGTCCGGTTATTATAAAAGCGGGTAAAGATGTTACTTAACTCTTTGGATGGAATACCCTTCCCATTATCTCCAATAACTATGTGTAGAAATTGATGTTCATCTTTATAATCAGTGGCTACTTCTACCCATACTTTTCCATGTACGGGAGTATATTTAAATGCATTTGAAAGGAGATTAAATACTATTTTATCCAGCTTATCTTTATCAAAATATCCTTCGATAGTTCCGGATTCCACGTAAAATTCAAACTCAATATTCTTATTCCTGCTCAGTGGTGAAAAACCCGTATCACAAATATCTTTTATGAAAGAAGCGAGGTCTCCGTGAGAAACGTTCAACTTCATCTTTCCATGTTCTATTTTACGAAAATCTAATACTTGTTGTAACAGCCTTCTTAAACGAATAATATTGGAGCGTAATAATCCGACATAAACATGGCTTTTATCCGGTTGTGTTTCCAATTCTTCCGTTACACATGATAAAATAGTCAATGGTGTAAGAAGTTCGTGGGATATATTGGTAAAATAACGGAGCTTCATTTGGGAAACTCTTTCCGATAGTTTTTTCTCATTCTCATGTTTTATTCGTTTCAAATATAAATAAAGTGCAAGCCAGATAAGTATCAGTATTATCAATATATATGAAGTATATGCCCACCAGGTTTCGTAAAAGGCCGGTAAGCGGCGGATAGTAAGTTCTGTTATTGTATCGCTCCATAAACCATTTTCATCTGTTGCTTTTACCTGAAAGATATAGGTACCCTTATTGAGTTGGTTGTAAAAGGCTGAATTTCTACCGTCTTTGAGATAGACCCAATCATTATCAACTCCTTTTAACCGATAGGCATAACGCACTTTTGCCGCATGCCAGTGGTTCAACGATGAAAAGTTTATTTCTATATTTCGTTCATCCGGTCTTATTTCAATAGTACTGTTCTTATAAGTTTTTGAATCATTACGAAAAACAACAGATTGCCCCATGACTTTTATATCTGTTATCAATGTATTTACCGGTTTGGGTATACTTTCCAACCGGTTGGATGATTTTACAGATATAAATCCGGGAATACCGCCCAAATAAATTTCTCCGGAAGAGTCTTTAAAAGTTGCACGGGGCAAAAAGCGGTCTAACAGAAGCCATTCATCTGCTGCCAGATAATTCCGGTAAGCCCCGTTGCGCGGATTGAACTCCGTTAATTTTTGATTGGTACATATCCATATGTGATTATAATTATCTGCGATTATCTGATTTACGGCATCTCCATTCATTCCGCAATCTATGCTGTAATCAACAGTTTCAGTTGTTATCGGATCAAAACAAACTACATTTCCTTGTTCCGTTCCTAACCAAATTCTGCCGTCTGTAGTCTTATCAATACACAGAATATCCTTTATCACAGGAAAACAGGAATATTTTTTATCTTCCGGTGTTATTCTGTATATTCCTTTATCCGTAGTACTTACCCAAATCATTCTGTCACCGGTTTCAATAATACCGGATACTTTACCAATCGTATCACTGACTATTTCCAATTCGCCTGTCGTGATATGGTATGTATACAAACCTATAGTTGTACCGATCCACAAATTATTATCCTTATCTTCATAAATTGCATGTATAACTCCCGGGCCGCTTCTGGCATTAGTAAGATCAATCTTTTCATCAACTTGCATTTCGAGGCTCTCCCGGTGCATGCCATAAAAAAAGGAAGTGTAAGGTGCAATCCATACCTTATTCTTTCTATGCGATTTTGCTATTACTGATATACTCGACAAATCCAGTGATTTTATTTCGCTACCGTCTGTATAACATTTCAGTTTTTCTATAGTAGGATCATACAGGCATAGCCCTATACGTTCCTGAGAAAGCCAGAATACATCTTCATCTTTACAGATAGCCATAATAGCAGGATTACCTTCAATACGATTTTTCAAGGTAGGTATGGAATATTCTCTAAGGTTATTGTCACGGAAATTTATAATAAAGCTTTTCCTGTCAAAAGCCGAGACCCATAAGTTATCATCCTGGTCTTTTATTATCTCGTTCAACATTTTATTACTTACAGGAAGAAAACGGGAAGTATCAATTTGCTTAAGCATCCCCTTCTCATCAGGCTTAAATACAAAGAGATCAGTAACAGATGTGGCCCAGATATAACCGTACACATCATCTTGTGCCATGTAAAAAACAATAGAGTCGGACTGATTATTTATATTTACCGGTAAAGGTTGATAAACGTAACAGGAATCTGACGGGGCATGCGGATCAACACGTACAATACCTTTTCCCCATGTCCCTGCCCAATAATAGGGATTATCTTTATCTTGCATAATGAAAGTGCAATCCAGAGATTCCGGAATCGCGATAAAAGGGGATATACAATCATTCTTTTTATCAAATTTATAGATATCATCTTTCCATATGGAAATCAATATATTATTATTTCTGTCTTCGTATATGCAATGAATAGTTCTTTCTTCACCATCTACAACCAAAGGATAGGCATTAAGCAGAGTTTCGTTACTATCAAACCTGAATAAAATTCCCAGTACACTGACCCAAACAGAGCCATCCGAAGTAGTATGTAAAGTGATTATCTCCTTATCCTTCAACCCCGGTTCTTTCAGCGGTGATATATTATAGTTTGATTTATCAAGGATATAAACTCCCTTTGAAGTACCAAACCATATTTTCTTTTCTTTATCTTCTGCGATGCAATTGATCATATTGCTGGCAAGTAAATCCGGATTGCTCAGGTCTGCACGAAATATCTGGACACCATACCCATCGTCCCGGCAAAGTCCGTCTACAGTTCCATACCAGATGTATCCTTCGCTATCCTGATATATCCGATGGATGGCACTTACAGGTAATTGGTCTAACATAGGTATAGAAGTTACTGTTATATTTTGGGCAATTGTAACACAAAAGGAGAAAAGAAAATAAAAATACAGATAGTGTCTTTTTTTCATTCCAAAGTAGGTGATTTAAGTATTTGTATCTAACAACAAAGATAAATAAATAATGTAAATCAGTAGTCAAAGTAGTTATCATTCGCTTTGCTCATTAGTAGTCAAGCAGTCAAAATATCTTTTACTTAACTGCTAAGTTGTACAATGAAATTGCTTACTACTTTGACTACTGACTTCTATAAATAATATTATTTGCTTCTCAAAAATATAAACTACCTGCAAATTAGCCGGCATGAAAACCGGGGTTAACATACCGGTTGCAAATGTTTATTTATTCTTTAATATCTAGCTGAATACCACATTTTTCGCTGCGTTATAGAACTAAACAATCTTTTAATTGTTTCACTTACAATACTAATTAAATATTTAATTAATTTTTTAATACTGAATTCATTATGGCACAATTATTTGATTCATTAAAATCCCTTATGAACTCTGAAAGGATTTCTAGGGTGGCACGAGTAGTTGACGAGAAGGAGGGAAATGTCTCAACTGCCTCTTCAGCGATTATCGCCAGCTTTTTAGGCGTAATGCTGAAAAATGGAAATACTCCTCAAATAAGAAATATATTGGACGAAGCTGGAAACCTGGATATTTTGTCTTGTATAGGAGATATTTGTGATGAAAAAGCTCCCCAGGATCAATTGAGAATCGGAGATAACTTCACGCAACATCTGTTAGGTGATAAGGCTGCTGACTTCTCAAATCCAATTGCTGCAAAAGCCGGGATATCAAAACCAACAACCAATCGTCTGGTTTCAATAATAGCACCTATCATTGCAGGTTATTTAGGTAATAAACTGGTGAAAGATAACTGGAGTTTCCAGAAAGTCCTTAACCAGATTGAAAATGAAAGAAATGCTTTCGCCCCATTGATTCCTGCTGATTTGATAAGATCATTCGGATTGTCTTCTGTGTTGAATACAAATAATGCAGCCAACAAAAATGATAAACCTGAAAAGGAAAAGAAAGGTGGCGGATGGATCACCTGGGTAATTATTATATTATTACTATTGTTGCTTCTTTTCTGGTGGAGATCATGCCGGAACAACAACAATACTGCTGCTGTTTATGAAACCGGAGTTATAACCGACACTGTACGCCCGATGCCGGGAGCAGCTATGACTCCTGCTACACCGGTTTTACCTGCCGACAGTGCATATGGTGCATACGGAATGGAAAACAGGGAGATGGTTACTCTTGACCTTCCTAACGGACAAACTATCCGCGCTTATGATGGTGGCATGGAAGAAGATATGTTGGATTTCCTTAAATCAGGTGATTACAAAACAGATACCCCGGAAGAATTAAGAGACAAATGGTTTGAATTTGATAACCTTTCGTTCCAATTCGGAAGTTCTACTGAATTTACTCAAGGTTCCCGTGCACAATTAGATAATATTATTGCCATGTTGCGCAACTACAAAGATGCAAAAGTGCAAATTGCCGGTTTTGCTGACAGAAGGGGAACTGAACAGGCTAATATGGAAGTATCAAAAGAAAGAGCTAAGACTATTGAAAATCTTCTTGAACAAGCCGGTTTAGGTAACCAGGTTGTAAAAGTAGAAGGTCTTGGAGATGAATATGCTAAACATAGCGCTTCCGATCCTAATAGTTTAAGGGCAGAAGATAGAAATATCGCATTACGTTTTGTTAGATAAGTGAGAGAGTTTTTTCTAATTGGCCTGCTACTCAGGATGAAATTGAGTAGCAGGTTTTTTTATTGTATCCTCAATCCCAAAGCTTTAATTGGCGGGGTTCGTTATCAGGCTTTTTTGCATCCCCAAATACGGTTTTACCACCATATTTGTAAGAGCTGTCACGCTCGTGCTTCACCAGGTCATCAAAATAATTATTAGGGGTATAACTTTTCTCCATCTGCTGCGAGATTCTTGACAAATTCTTCAAAGCTTCCGACTTTTCATTATATCCTAATTTGGATTGATGGATAGCTTTATCAAAAACCTGTATGGTCTCGTCATATACACGGGTAGGAACCGGGAAGGGATGTCCATCTTTACCACCGTGGGCAAAAGAGAAACGTGCCGGATCAGAGAAACGGGATGGCGTACCATGAATGACTTCGCTTACCAGTGTGAGTGATTGGAGTGTACGAGGTCCCACTCCTTCAAGCAACAATAAAGATTCCATATTGCTTACTTCAGTTTCGTGAGCAAGTATTAAGGCGGCTCCCAATCTTTTCAGGTTAACATCTTTCTCTTTTACTTCGTGATGACGAGGCAGTATTAAAGATACTTCTTTCATCAATTTATCAGGATTCTCTTTTGTCAGTTCAAGAATACCTTCTTTAGTGGGCATCGCTGTTTTGTCCGTGAGATTAAGTATCAAACCTTGATTTTTACCGCAAACCGAGGTGTGGGGTTCTTCCATAAAAGATTGTAATGAAGACGAAAGCCAGTGATAGCGCCGTGCCATCCTGTTATTAGGATTCATACCTTGCTGAATAACTGCCCAATCTCCTTCTTTACTTACCACAAAAGAGTGAAGGTATAATTGAAAACCATCCTGCACGGCAGTATTATCTACTTTGGCCGAAAGTTTACTGCATCTTACCAACTCGGCTCCGTTCAATCCGGTCTGTCCGGCAATCTGTAAAAGTTCTGATGGTGTTTGACGTGAGGAATTACCTCTCCCTCCACAAATATAGATACCCAGTTCGGCTGAACGTTTATTTACGGCTTTCTTCAATGCATTCATTACGGAAGTCGTGATGCCGGAAGAATGCCAGTCCATCCCCAGTACACATCCAAGAGATTGAAACCAAAACGGATCACTCAAACGTTGTAACAACGCTGCACGCCCGTATTCTATTACAATAGCCTCTACAATAGTCCCACCCAGCAAACTCATGCGCTGAGCGAGCCAGGGAGGAACTGTTCCCCAATGTAAAGGTAAATCAGCAGAACCTCTTTTCATATAAATGCGAAGATAAATAAAAAGATTCGATTGTTTTTGAATGATCTGCTAAACAAACTAAATTAAAGAATGTTATTAATCAGTAGTTAAGTAATGAATCCTTATTGACAGCTTACAAAACATATTTTGCTTAACTACAGATTTACATATTTTCCTTTTATGTTAACATTGAAGCATACTGATCATCATTTATGAAAAATAATAATTTGTTGCTCATCCTTGCATGTGCATTTATATACTCTTGTTCCAACTCAGATAAAAGTAAACAGGAGCCTCCTTCTCTCCCCCCGGTAAGTGTTGTTGAAAGCGCAGCTAATTCATTAATCATCCCGCCGGAGTCAGGAGTAGTAAGAGTGGATTTAAACAATGGAAAAGGGAGTGCCAGAATCCATAAACTGGAAGATCAGATCATTTATGTGGAATTTACAAATGAAGGATATAAAACTTTAAATGCGCATATAACACCTGAAGATTCTAAGGCTAACCTGAGGTTTTCACAGATCATATTACCTGATAGCAGGATGAACGGGCCTTTCGGCAGAGATTTGAATTATGATTTAAATCTGGATGGCAATTACAAACTATTAATCCACGAAGATATGATGGCAGGTCTTCCATGGAGCGGCAATTTTACAGTAACTATAACTTTACAACAATAGAATTTTATTAACCGGCTTATAAAATATTAAGTGGAAATACTGAATACATTTCTCCTGCCAAGTGCCTGGATAGCATTATTGACATTGACTTTTCTGGAAGTTGTTCTGGGAATAGACAACATTGTGTTCCTGTCCATTATGTCCTCCAAATTACCTGCCAAAGAACAACCTAAGGCACGTATTACCGGACTTCTGCTAGCTATGTTAGCACGCATAGGATTATTATTCGGGATTTCTCTTCTCATGAGGTTAACTCAGCCTCTTTATTCATTTAATACTAAATGGATTGACGGTTCTATCACCGGTCAGAGCATTATTATCCTTGTCGGGGGACTTTTTCTTCTTTATAAAAGTGTAACGGAGATACACCACAAATTGGAAAATATGGATGAAACACAAAATACCAAACCCAGGCATGCTAGTTTTTGGGGTATAATTGCGCAGATTGTGGTTCTGGATATTATCTTTTCCTTCGATAGTGTATTAACAGCTGTTGGAATGGTTAGCTTCAACGAGTTCGGATATGGAGGGGCTATGGCAATTATGGTTACAGCCATTGTGATAGCAATATTGCTTATGATACTTTTTTCAGGGCCTATAAGTAAGTTTGTCAATGAGCATCCTACCATTCAGATGTTAGCACTCTCTTTCTTAATATTGATTGCGGTAATGTTGCTTGTAGAGGCAGCACACCTTTCTCGGCTGACTATTTTGGGTAGTGAAGTAGGTGAGATTCCTAAAGGATATATTTATTTTGCTATTGCCTTCTCTTTACTTGTAGAGATATTAAATATGAAATTAAGTAAAAAGAGAAAACCTATCAAACTGAATACTCCACTGACAAGGGAAAGTATACAGGAAGAAAAACATTGAAAACGATTAGCATTACTCTTGATTTTACTAAATTTGTAAAATGATCCTTAGAAAAGTAAAAGTACATGAATAACTCATTACAATCCAGAATAGAAGAAATTATTAATGAACCCATATTGCGGTTCGGAAGAGATTCCGGAGTGATAAAGACCATATCCGGAAAAGAATATTTCTTTAAAGGTGGTTATCCGTCTCCTACTTATCAATGTGAAGCCAATGGAATAAAAGAACTGGCAAAGGCAAACGCTATACGTGTGGCCGAAGTTATTGCCGTAAATGAAGATTTTATTATTACAGAATATATTCATTCCGGACGTCATTCTGATGATATTTATGAAATCTTCGGGAGAGAATTAGCACAACTCCACCGTTTTAAATCCGACATATTCGGTTTTTATGAAGACAATTTTATTGGAGCAAATCCGCAATTAAATATTCCTTCTGATAATGAAAAAAGTAACTGGATTGAATTTTACTTTAATAAGCGATTGTTGTATCAATACAAACTGACTGAGCAAAATGGGCGCGCATCCGCTTCACTTCGTTCCGGCTTTTCAAAATTAGAATCAGTAATCGGAGATGTATTAAATGAGAGTACGGAAGAACCAACCCTTATACATGGTGATTTATGGTCTGGCAATTATATTTGCAATGAGCATGGGAAAGTAGTTTTGATAGATCCTGCTGTATACTACGGACACAGAGAAGCAGACCTGGCCATGACTAAATTATTTGGAGGATTTCCTCCAGCTTTTTACGATGCTTATATACAGGAATATCCTTTAAAAGAAGGTTGGGAATACAGAGAAAATCTATATAAATTATATCATGTACTTAATCACTTGAATTTATTTGGCAGGAGTTATTTATCGGAAGCGGAGTATCTAATAAATAGCTATATAAATAGATAACTTCCTTAATATTTATATCCGAGGCATAAATACTCCGGAATTAAAAAGCTTAAATCAGCGACATTGGCATTTATGCCTTTGATATAATTAATTTGAAACCCCAGTCTAATGTAATACAGCCTATAAAACGCAGCTTACAAATATAATAAAAACCATCCGACCATAATTGGTTCTAACTTCACTTCATTCGAAAACCTTATATAATTGCAACCACCTTTCTAGCAAAAATGTGAACAATTAAATAGTGATTTCTTACTGAACAAAAAGGAATACAGGTTGTTACAAATACAAGTATGAACGATTTTCATATCAATAGCAAATATTAAGGATAATATATCTCCTTGTATTTTACATCACATTTATTCAACAATTAAATATTTAGCATTATGGGAGTAGGGATTATATGGTCAATTATCATCGGTATTTTGGCCGGTGCGATTGCTGGCTGGATAATGAAAGGACGTGGTTTCGGAATATTAATAAACCTGATAGTAGGCTTAGTAGGTAGCCTTTTGGGAGGATGGATATATGGTTTATTCGGTTTCCATACTGACAGTATTCTGGGGACTTTACTTATGTCAGTTATTGGCGCAGTAGTTTTACTATGGATTGTGTCTTTATTTAAAAAAGTATAGCATATTTAAATTATTAACTTGTTAAAAAGAAAAATTATGAAAAAGCTTTTATTAGGAACCATTATTGGAATAGGTGCAGCTTGTTTATACCGCAACATGAAAGAAAACGGCCAGCTAGACAGACTTACTGAAGAAGCAAACGACTTGGCTTGCAGAGCAAAAACCAAGCTTAAAGATTCTTTAGAGAAAGGTCTTTATAAAGCTGAAGAAGTGAAAGACCATGTTGAAAATAAAGTTGATAAAGAATTTGAAAAAGGAAAAGAAGCTTTAAATAAAAGCATATACTAAACAATAGTCTCTAAAATAAAGGTTTAAGTAGTTATCTGTTAACCATACAGTAACTACTTAACTTGCATTTAAAGGTTATTGGAAATGTAGCTTTTCCTTGGATACTTTCTCACCTAAATCATTCTATAACCTAATTAATTATTATATGGAACTATATGCAGGACTTCCTTATTGGATTATAAAAAATCCGCTTAATAATTATTTTAACCCTTTGCGGACAGACGAACAGACAGAAGTTGTGATTATCGGATCCGGCATTACAGGCGCACTTGTAGCGCATGAGTTATGTTCTGCAGGTATAAAATGTGGAATTGTAGATAAAAGGGATCTCTCTTCAGGAAGCTCTGCTGCCAGTACAGCCCTTTTGCAATATGAAATAGATACACCATTATTTGAAATGGCACAAATGTTAAATGAGATTTTAGCTGTTAAGGCTTACGAATCATGCCTGCAGTCTATCACGGACATCGAAAATGTATTTAAAAGTATAGGTTATAATCCTGATTTTGAGAAAGTGTCAAGTGTTTTTTATGCAAGTAACAAAAAGGGATTGGATATTATCAAAAGAGAATATGTAATCAGGAAGAAACATAATCTTCCGGTAGACTATCTCTCCAAAGAAGAATTAAAAGAAAAATATGGGATAAATGCTCCGGGAGCTTTATCAAACCATGCTTCCGCTCAAATGGATGCTTACGCCGCAGCTACCCACTTGATAGACTATCATATGAAGAGTAGTGAGCTTAAAGTTTTTACTCATACAATGATTGATAGTTGCAATGAAAAAGGTGGAAGTTACGAAGTGATATCCAAAGAAGGAAAAATAATAAGATGCGGTTATGTAGTAATCGCAGCGGGCTTCGAAGCCGATAAATTCTTACCTAAAAAAATAATGAAGTTGACTTCTTCATATGCCCTTATTTCCCAACCGTTGGAAGAAGGCTACATCTGGCCTGAGAATTCCCTGATATGGGAGACCCATGAGCCATATCTTTATATCCGTACCAGCAATAAAAATCGTATCATTGTCGGTGGCGAAGATATCGAGTTCAAAAATCCCAGGCTGAGAGACATCCTACTTCGAAAGAAAACTCATACACTTGAGACAAAAATAAAGAAATTATTCCCCGAAATTCCATTTGTTACAGATATGGCATGGTGTGGAACATTCAGCTCTACTGATGACGGATTACCGTTCATTGGAAACTGGCCGGGTAACAACCGAATGTTTTATGCGTTGGGATACGGAGGAAACGGAATTACGTTCAGCATGATTGCTGCTCAAATAATAAAAAATAAACTGAAAGGAATCAAAGATGACAGAGAAGAAGTCTTTAGTTTCGAGAGGACGAATTAAGATAAAATGAATTATAAACTAAAAAGATTTATCTCATGGAAAAGAAATCTAGTAAAAAATTAAAGAATCCGGCAACAGAGTATCGTACAGAGGGATTTCCCAAACAATTGCAAGAATATCCCGGTGTACAGGCAGATATGACACCCGTACCGGATTGCGGGGAAAAGAGTTATAAAGGAAATAACAGGCTGGCAGGTCGTAAAATGCTGGTTACCGGTGGAGATTCCGGCATAGGCCGGGCAGCAGCAATTGCTTATGCACGTGAAGGAGCCGACGTAGCAATCAACTACCTGCCGTCTGAGCAAAAAGATGCAGAAGAGGTAGCTAAATATATTCAGGAATCGGGAGGAAAAGCAGTTCTGCTGGCAGGTGACTTAAGAGATGAAGAATTCTCTAAGCAAATGGTAAGGGATGCTTATGAAGCATTAGGAGGACTTGATAATCTTACATTGGTAGCCGGTAAGCAGGTTGCCAAAGAAAGTATTGAGGATATAAGCACAGAACAGCTTGAAGATACTTTTAAGATCAATGTTTTCTCTATGTTCTGGACAATAAAAGAAGCGTTACCTCTTTTACCGGAAGGGTCAACCATTATCACAACTTCTTCCATTCAGGCATATCAACCTAGTCCCACACTATTGGACTATGCTTCTACAAAAGCTGCTATTTTAGCCTTCACACGTTCGTTGGCCAAACAGTTTGCTTCTAAGGGAATCCGCGTAAACAGTGTAGGCCCGGGTCCTATCTGGACTCCTATCCAGATCAGTGGAGGACAATTACAGGAGGCTTTACCAGAATTCGGACAGGATACACCACTTAAGAGAGCCGGTCAACCTGTAGAATTAGCCGGTGTATACGTATTCCTTGCTTCGGAAGAGTCAAGTTATGTAACAGCTGAAATTTACGGTGTCACAGGAGGTAATCATTTAGGATAACAACCTATTTTTATTATGCCTTCTAGGCTTATACAGACCCATGACTTGGATATCACCTTTATCGGTTGATATCCAAGTTTTTTATTTCCATAAAATGAAGTGCAAAAAACAGGCCATGCCGGCTTTTACCGATGGCCTGCCAATTATATATATGTTAAAGATTAAGATATAAAATACTTTTTAGTTTTTATGTCCTTTTATGTTGAAAGTAACTTTTACATTCCCTTTTATGCTGTTGGAATACGGGCAAATTTGATCTGCCGCCTCTATCAGTTCTTCCGTCTCCTTTTGTTCCAGGCCGAATATATCAATGTCCATATCGACTGCAAATATAAAGCCACCTTTATCATTGACCAATGTGTTTACTTTTGCTGTAACCTCAGAAATAATTCTCAACCTTCTTTGCATAGCAACATAGTTGATAGCACTGTCAAAGCAGGCAGAATAGCCTGCGGCAAACAATTGCTCAGGATTGGTATAAGCACCTCCTTCACCTCCCATTTCCTTAGGGGCTCTCAGTTCAAGATTAATTATACCATCTTCTGATTTTACATTTGCATATTTCCCTCCTTTGGCAGTTGCCGAGGTTGTATAAATCACATTCATTGTCTCAAATTGATTAAATTGATATATAAGCTGATAACAATGTATTATATCAATATGTTCACCAGGTTGTGATAACGATTGGCTGTTAGAGAGTTTTATAAGTTCTTAGAAAATATAGAAGTGTATTACTCTTCTTCCAAAACAGCTATTCCCATTTTATTCATCAGAAAACAAGCATTCATGTTTTGGGCCACTCCTTCTCTCAATTGATAAGAAAAAGTTAACTCATCGTTATTTATATCTGCTTCAAACCTATAGTTACGTATACTATCCGGATATTTCACAGCCAATGAGCCTAATAAAAGATCGTGTGTAGCAATAATTCCCGTAGCATCCAGTGTCATAAACTGCTTAATGAGGGCCAGTGAGCCTTTCTGCTTATCCATAGAATTTGTTCCTTTCAGAATTTCGTCCAGGATGATAAATAGTTTTTCACCGGCATTCAATTTGTCGATTATAAGTTTCAATCTTTTCAGTTCGGCAAAGAAGTAAGATTCATTTTCTGTTAACGAATCCGTAGTTCTTAAACTTGTAATAAGTTGAGATGGGTAAATAGTCATAGACTCACAGTCTGCGGGAGCACCGATACAGGCTAACAAGTAATTCACTCCAATAGTACGCAAATAAGTACTTTTACCTGCCATATTTGCACCTGTAACAATAATAAAGTAGGGATGTTTGTTGATGTTCACATCATTCTTCACACATTTATTCCTGTCCATCAAAGGATGTCCCATACCTTTAGCGTCCAGTTCAAATAATTGAGAACTAATAACCGGATAGGCATATTCCGGATGATTATAAGCAAATGTAGCCAATGAACATACTGCATCCATCTCTCCTACAGCGTCCAGCCAGATCAATAGATCTTTTGAATATACTTCTTTCCAGGCTTCAATCCGGATTATTTGCCTTAATTCCCAGAACGTTAATCCATTCAAAATAAGAGAGACCAACAGATTATTTCGCTGATCCAGAGCATTCATCTTAGCCGATAATTGTTTTAAGGCTTTTGAAGCCGACTTTTCGCCATTTACTATTTTTTTCTTTATATCTTTAAGCAATACTGACTCTGCATTTAAACCTTCAATAATTTCCATTAAACCAGCATATGTTGAAAGAATCTTTAATTTTTTTGTATAGGATAGCTGTACTTGGGATATTCCTTTTTGCAACATGAAATTAGCCAGGACAAAAAATACAAATGAAAAACCAAACCAGTTGAAAGATATAATACCTAATATACCTAATAATAATAATATTGAATTGATAAGAGGTACCAAAATTAATAAGGTCTTATAAATAGTTTTTCCCCGAAAAAAGCTTTGTTCGGTTGCCCATTTTGCTATTTCGTCTCCATCTGTTATTTCTCCTTTATAAATCAGCCCCAATATCCGAAAGCGTTGACGTAATTTCAACCGGGGTGCTAATTCAGTAACTGCAGATTGTCTTTCTTCTATTTTTTCTTTTTCACCCAAATGATTGATAAACCAATTTGCCAAGATCTTCTTTCCAAAAGAAGTAGAAGTACGATTGATATACTGGAATAAAGACTTATTACCAAATACATCCAGATCATAAGTATATAGGTGGCTGGAATCGATATATTCATTTCCTCCGTCAAAGGATGAAATATCATAGTTCAACGCATTCAGTTCTTGCTGATTGATCTCCTGTTTCTTTTCTATGTAATCTCGTTGGTTAAACAATTTATTATGATACTTAACCAGGAATAGAAAAGGGACGAAAGTGATCAATATCACACCAACAATTAAAAGCCATCCGGAAGAAAAGAAATATATAACCCCAGCTATACCTGCTACAAAAAGAATGAAACGAACAGTGCTTATACGATAAATTTTGTTTTGTACACTAGAAAGTTTATCATTTGTTTCCCTGATAATCTCTTTATAAATCGCAATTATGCTATTAAAGGTTGACATTATTTTTTCAATTTTTCTTGTTAAAAAGCACAAATGTAATCAATACAATGGAATTGGATAGCTAAAATATATCTTTTTATAACATAGTTAACAGGCATAGTAGACAAAATTTGTTTTTTGTGTAGATTTTTGTTTTTTATTACAATTCATTATTTCGGCTCAAATTATTTCTATATATTTGCTCTCTCCTTTACAAAGACGAATATTGAAAAAATGAATTTATGAAATTAAATTCTAACAACAGAATTACAAAAATAGCTGTACTATTTATTTTATTGTTAACTATTCCAATTATTATAATTGCCGATAATTTATTTGACACTTACAATGTCTCTACCGACATGATCATTGTTACCCTTTCCTGCCTTATTTTATTGCTCATTTTTATTATAGCATATCATATTAAATACAGATCAAAAATACACGAAAAAGAATTACAGTTAAAATCCGCTCAGCAAGATCTGATTGAACAAAGAAACCAATTATCAACCATGCTCAATTCAATTGGTGATGGAGTGATAGCGATCAATAATAACCGGCAAATAACTTCAATTAATCCTATTGCAATAGAATACCTTGGTTTAGCTGATGAACCGAAAAAATATATAAGACAAGATATTAATAACTACCTGCATATAACCTGTACCAAAAAAGATTGCACACTTAATAAGTTAATAGATGCAGCTTTAGAAAACGGAATACCTTCTGCCTTTCATGAGAATGCCGTTTTAATCCCCTTAAACAGTGATAAGAATACAATTTATATAGCCGGCAATATATCCAGGATGGTAGATGATAATAACCGACTTTACGGAGCAGTTATTATTATCAGGGATATTACTGCAGAACATCGGCAAAAAGAGGAGTTGATACGTGCACGTAATAAAGCACAAGAGTCTGACAAATTAAAAACAGCTTTCCTGGCAAATATGAGTCACGAAATACGTACTCCGCTTAATGGCATTGTAGGATTTTCCAATTTATTGACGGAAGGAGAATACAGTAAAGAAGAAAGACAGCAGTTTATAGATATTATAAACAGTAATTGTCATATACTTCTCGGATTGATAACAGACATCCTGGATCTCTCCCGCATAGAATCCGGCTCTTTAAGTTTCCGAATGGAAGAGTGCTCTTTAAACGGGCTTATTGAGAATATAATTTGTACTTTGCAGGTAAATACCGATGCAGATGTGAAACTTATAAAAGTTGTTCCCGATGAAGAAATTAAAATAATAACCGATAATCTACGCCTGACGCAAGTATTGACAAACCTGATCAATAACGCTATTAAATTCACTAGAAAAGGAGACATCACAATAGGTTTTGAAATAATCAACCATGATCAAAACGTTCATTTCTTTGTAAAAGATACCGGATGTGGAATGTCTGAAAGCGATTTGAAAAATATTTTCAGCCGTTTCTACAAGAAAGATGAATTCTCCCAGGGAGCCGGTTTAGGATTAGCTATATGTGAAGCCATTGTAGAAAAATTCGGCGGAACTATCAACGTAACTTCAGAAGTAGGAAAAGGCACTACATTCGACATTATTCTTCCTTATTTCAGAAGCGGCAACTATATGAGTCCGGATGTAGCAGAAGCAAATGCCATCAATGCAAAATTAAAATTAAAGAGGAAAAAAGTAATTCTTGTAGGAGAAGATGATGATAGTAATTTTAAACTGATAGATGCAGTTCTGAATAAAAAATACCAGATACTCCGTGCGTGGAATGGAGATGAAACCGTAGAGATATTTAAAAGACACCCTGTGGACCTTATCCTATTGGATGTTAAAATGCCGTCTAAAACCGGTTTAGAAGCATTAAAAGAAATACGTAGGATTTCTTCTGATATTCCTATCATCATGCAGACAGCTTATGCATTCGATGCTGATAAAAAAGAAGCACATAGAGCCGGCTGTAACGATTTTATCACCAAACCAATACAGGTGGAACTCTTAAAAAGTGTAGTTAAAAAGCATCTGGAGACAGAGGTGCCTTCAGACTAGATCAAGCATCCACCTTGCAGCCAAGTCACCCTGTGCTATTTTCGAGTTAATGCTTTCGAGAGCAGCTGCTTTGACATTTTCAGGTTCGTCTTGCGCATGATTGAGGATTAAATGCCTGTTGTAATCTGATGTATATTCCGGATGGCCCTGAAAGGTGACGATATGGTCTCCTACCATAAATCCTTCATGAGGACAGAATTCACTTGTTGCAAACAATTCAGCCTCCTCAGGCAATTTTACAACCTGATCGTGATGGTTATAATGAATATTCATTTCTCCTGCAGGAAAGTAGGATAATGCTTTGGCTGAAATAATCCGAGAAGCACGTATTCCCGTACCCCATCCTTTCTCTGATTTCGTAACTTTACCACCTAATGCTTTTGCAATCAACTGATGCCCGAAACAGATTCCGGTTAACTTTGCCTCATTTGTGTGGAGCTTTTGTACGAAAGAAGTTAATTCCTTAATCCAGTCTCCATTTTCATAAGCTCCGGAATTGCTACCAGTAATCAGGTAAAGTTCATCCCGGCTAATTTCAGCCGGGAAATTTGATTTCTTCACATTGTATACCTGATAAGTTATATCTGCTCTTATACTATCAAATAGCTGGAAAAACATAGATTCGTACGACTCTATGTAAAATGGTAAGAGCCCGGGAAAAGTATCACATAGTAATATATTAATTTTCATATCATAGCCATTACTAAAAGGAAATATGGATGCCTGAACTATTTATTTAATGCCTGTTCGATATCGGCAATAATGTCATCTGCATTCTCTATACCTACCGACAAGCGTATAAGATCGGAATCAACTCCTGCCTCTTTTAACTGTTCGTCACTCAACTGACGGTGGGTGTGACTGGCAGGATGGAGCACACATGTACGTACATCGGCAACATGAGTTACAATAGCAATCATATCGAGATTATCCATAAATCTTACAGCATCTTCACGGCTACCTTTTAAACCGAATGCTATAACCCCACAAGATCCGTTTGGTAAGTATTTCTTTGCCAGATCATAGTATTTATTGTTTTTCAAACCGCAATAATTTACCCATTTTACTTTGTCGTTACCACTAAGATATTCCGCAACTTTCTGTGCATTTTTACAATGCTGTGAAATGCGCAGATGCAAAGTTTCTAATCCCAGATTCAACAAGAACGAATTTTGGGGAGAGGGTATAGAGCCCAGATCACGCATTAACTGTGCTGTTGCCTTTGTTATATATGCCATCTTACCGAATTTCCTGGAATAGGCTAGTCCATGGTAAGATTCATCCGGCTGGGTTAAACCCGGATATTTATCAGCATACTTTTCCCAATCAAAGTTGCCGCTATCAATAATTGCACCCCCTACGGCTACACCATGGCCATCCATATATTTTGTGGTAGAGTGGGTTACGATATCAGCCCCCCATTCAAAGGGACGGCAATTAATGGGAGTTGAAAATGTATTGTCTATAATCAACGGCACTTCATGATTGTGGGCAATACGGGCAAACTTTTCTATATCAAGCACATTCACCCCGGGATTGGATATGGTTTCTCCGAAAAGAAGTTTTGTATTCGGGCGGAAAGCTTTGCTTATTTCTTCTTCACTGGCATCCTGATCTACAAATGTAACATCAATGCCCAGTTTCTTCATAGTGACACTAAACAAGTTGAACGTTCCTCCGTAAAGGGTAGAAGAGCATACAAAATGATCTCCCGCTTCACATATATTAAATACGGCATAGAAATTTGCTGCCTGACCTGAGGAGGTTAAAATACCGGCTACTCCACCTTCCAGCGCTGCAATCTTTGCTGCTACTGCATCGTTTGTAGGATTTTGCAGACGAGTATAAAAATAACCGGACTCTTCCAGATCAAAAAGCCGTGCCATCTGTTCACTACTATCGTATTTGAAGGTAGTACTTTGATAGATCGGTAATACTCTCGGCTCACCATTTTCCGGATTCCATCCTCCTTGTACGCAAAGGGACTCAGGCTTTAACTTCTTACTCATATTATATAAAAAATTATTGATAATTACATATTTATATCGAGCTACAAAAATAAAGAATAAATAAACATAATCTTGCATTTATAGCTGAAAAGAGTATTTTTGCACAAAATACAATAATCAATGGAAGAAAATATTCATTTCAAACATACTTTTCCTGTCCAACTTCGTTTCAGTGATGTAGACCGTTTCGGACATGTAAACAATTCCGTGTATTTTTCTTTATACGATCTTGCTAAAACTACTTATTTTAAAGATGTAGCAGGAGATAAAGTAGACTGGGACAAGACCGGAGTAGTGGCTGCCAATATACAGGCAAATTTTCTTGCGCCTATTATTTTTACAGAAAATATAGCTATCCAGACTACTACTACACATCTGGGAAACAAAAGCTTTACCATTCTTCAGCAAGCAATCAATACGGATACGCAAGAAGTAAAATGCACCTGCCAAACTATTATGGTGGGATATGATATACAGGATAAAATATCTATTCCAATCCCGGAAGATTTCAAGAAAACAGTCCGTGAATTTGAGCAAAAAGAAGAACTTATGTAGCATAGATTATTCTACTTTAATACTTTCTATCTCGGCATAACACAATTTAGCAAGTTTGGAAAAGTCCGTTCTTTCCATACCATCTACATTTGTGGTGTGAAATCAATTAAAATCATGCAACAAAGACCTACAACTAAAGAAGAGTACCTAAAGCGTGTCAACATTGTCGTTGAATACATCATTAAGCATCGTGGTGAGAATATAGACATAAATATGCTAGCCGAAATGTCCAGCTTCTCACCTTATCACTTTCACCGCATTATGAGAGCATTCCTGAAAGAGCCGATAGGAGCTTTTATCTTACGGATAAGGGTTGAGACTGCAGCTCGACTTCTTCGCCAGACGGATATACCTATCAGTGACATTGCTTATCAGGTAGGATATGATGTACCTTCTTCCCTGTCAAAAGTCTTTAAACAGTTTTATGGCATTTCACCTAATGAATATCGTAACAATAAAGATTACATAATTATGAAACCACAAGTGATAAATCCCGATTTAAATGTAAGCGCGGAAATAAGAGAGGAAAAAGCTAAACAAGCTATCTACATTCGTCTCTCAGGATCTTATAATGGGCTGGATTATGAAAATGCCTGGAGATCTCTCTGGAAATATGTACAGCAAAACAACTTGTTCTCCGACAGTATGGAACACCTCTGTGTTTACCATGGCGACCCTAAAGTGACCGAGTCAGATAAGCTGATGGCAGATGTATGCCTTACTGTTTCCAAATCTGTAACACCTAAAGGAGAAATCGGGGTGAAAGAAATACCCGGAGGAAAATATGTTGTATTCCACTATGTGGGTTCTTATAACAATTTGCCTGCGGTTTATGACACCATTTACGGCAAGTGGATACCGGAAGACGGATATAGGATAGGCGAAAGCTCAGGGTATGAAAAGTATTTAAACAGCCCATCGGATACAAAACCGGAAGAACTGATTTCCGAGATCTTTATTCCGATTGAATAACAGTCTTTTTCAAATGATAGTAGAACTTGTGATTAACAAAAACAAGTTCTGCTACATCAAATCGTATAAACTGGGCAAGCAGATTTTCGACTACCCGGCGTGGCAAACGTGTTTTGTGGCAACAACGATTGAGGGATACATATTCTTCTCCCTCCAACAGTTTGAGCAAAAGCTTTTCCCGCTCTGTATATTTTAATAATGTACCGGCCAGACAACCCATTTGCTTCCAGACCTTTAAATGAACAGGAGTAGCCAGTATATTTTCATCTTTAATCCGTATATATGCCCATAGCTTTCCATCCTGATCCTTTGCACATACAGGCTTATGCAAATTGGGTGCAACATGAGCCACCAATACATTTCTGCCGTCTACTCTGTAAGTGTGCATCTGGCACACAACTTCTGGCACACAATACATACTGGCAGCTGCTTCAATCATATACATCTCCTCATCAGAACGTACACCGGCTATCTTACCATTGTCCTTCACCCCCACTAAAAGCCTTCCTCCATCCGTATTCGCAAATGCAGATAAGGATTTGGCTATCTTACATATATCAGATATTTCAAATTTAAAATCCTGCGTCTGATGTTCTCCCTCTGCAATCAAACGATGTATATAATCAGCATCCGTAATCGTCTTCATGAGTGCAAAAGTATGAAAATACTTATTATTGATAAAATAGTACTTTATAAATGCATCTTCTTATTTCTTTTTATTAAGTTAGCAGTCTGAGAATGTTGTAAGGAGTTAATAGAAAATTCAAAATATAATACCCTTGTTAATGAAAGAAAAAAAGCTGATTGAGATTGCCGCACGCATCCGTGCACTTGCGCAAAACGGGCTTGTTTACTCTGAAAATGAATATGACACAGACCGGTATGAAGAAATTTTTAATTTAAGTAATGAAATGACCGCTTTAATTGCAGACTCCACCCTTCAGGAAATCAAAGATTGCTTTATAACTGAAAAAGATTATGTGACTCCGAAAGTAGATATAAGAGCAGTTGTGTTCAACGAAAAAGACCAGATATTACTTGTAAAAGAGAAATTGGATGGGTGCTGGTCTTTGCCGGGTGGCTGGGCAGATGTAGGGTACTCTCCTACAGAAGTAGCCATGAAAGAGGTAAAAGAGGAAACTGGACTGGAAGTAAAAGCAGTGAGACTATTAGCCGTCCTGGATAAAAAATGCCATAACCACCCACCGGCTTTACACTATGCATATAAAATCTTCATTTTGTGTGAAGTAACAGGTGAAGATTTTACATCTGCTTTCGATATTCTGGATAATGGGTTTTTCGATCAAAATGATTTGCCGCCATTATCCTTGGAAAGGGTATTAAAAGAACAAATCGATCTGATGTATGAATATAAACGAAATCCCAAGAAAAAAGCTATTATTGATTAATTCAACTGCATGTTACAGTATATTGAGGCAAAAAGTATATTATCCAAACTGCGCCAGCAAGATTCTTTCTTTGGCATAGCGTACAATATGAATATCTATCGTGGGTGTCAGCACGGTTGTATCTACTGTGACACCAGAAGCGAATGTTACGGTGTAGGAGATATATCTAAAATAGCAGTAAAAAAGAATTATTTAGAGCTACTTACTCAGGAACTTTCTTCAAAAAGGAAAAACAGAGGCACGATAGGCACCGGCTCAATGAACGACCCTTACATGCCTGTTGAAAGGGAACTTCAGTTTATAAGAAAGGCTTTAATGGAAATTGCCAGGCAGCGATTCCCCGTACATATTATTACAAAAAGCGAGCTCGTAACCCGGGACACGGATATCATAAAAGAAATATCCAAAATTTATGCAGCTGTCAGTATCACCATTACTACTCCACACGATGTGCTTTCAAAAAAAATTGAACCAAACGCACCTCCTTCATCACATAGATTCAAAGCACTCGGGCATTTGGCAAAAAATGGCATTTATACAGGAGTCACCCTTATGCCGGTGCTCCCCTATATAACTGATAAAAAAGAGGATATTACTACACTTGTAAGAAAGGCCAAAGATGCCGGCGCTTCTTACATCATTCCCATGTTTGGTACAACTATGCGAAAAGGTTCAAGAGATTACTATTATAACATGCTGGAAAAAGAATTTCCCGGACTTAGAGAGCAATATGAGATTAATTACAGAGATTCTTACGAGTGTTTTAGCCCACATTACAAAAGCCTGAATGAGGTATTCCGTAAGTTTATCAATGAACTGAATATTTCGTCTAGAATGCAATTTTATAATCCGGCAGTAAACGAGCAACTATCACTTTTCTGATTTTTTCCACTAATAAAGAAATTATTCCGGTTAACTTACTGTTTCTTCTTTAGCAAATAGACCACAGTTCTTCCCGCACCATATTTATCGAGCCAGCCTTCTTCAATGAAGATTTTCAAATCAGCCAATGCTCTCTCTTTAAGCACACCGATTATCTTCATATATTCAGTTCTTGTTATAAATGGCTTACTGGTGAGAAATTTTTCATTTTCTTACACGTTCTTCCCTAGCAGTAGACACCGAACGTTTAACGGATTTATCAACTCTTTCTATCTTTACAGATCTCAAACGTTTCCTGGCTTGACTGCTTGTCCGAAAATTGAGCTTTTTAAAACGGACTGATTCCGCCCGTATTTCCTTTTTATTTTTCACCTGACGACTGGTCAAAGACACAGATAAATATCCCAATTCTCCAAGCTGTACTTCATATCCATCTTCCAGAAAGTCCAGTACACTATCATTCAGTGTTGTTAGTATTCCTCTTATTTGTCTTGGATAATAGCCTGCAATTTTAAACATCCATGCTATTAATTTTTCTGTAGTAATAATACCTTAAGAAACAAATTGTGTTTGCAACATTTCTTCATCCCCTTCCGTAAACGGATTTTTAAATATATCATACTTTATGCTCATATCTTTAGCCTATAATTAATTATATTAATTCCTTTAATATATAAATTTATTTGTCGGCTAGCCTTATTTCTTTCGTAGGAAGTGCCCCCGACGAAATAAACAAGTCTTATCGACGAATAAATTTGCGCATCAAAATTATTAATTACGTACCAGCATAAGAAAAGATAGATGAAGAAAATTTTCTTAGCCCCAAAACAGAGCAAGAAAATAAGCTAATAATCTGCATCATTTGCAGTCAAATAACTCAATAAATACAAATTTTTCCGGTTCTAATTATTTTTCTTCAGCCCATTTTTTTATTGTCTTGCTTTCCACATTTACACCAAATTTCTCTGCCTTTTTCATTATGTTACGAGCCAGTTCAGGCTTTTTACCTTCATCTGCATACCGGAAATAAGCTTCGGCCGCATGTACGTGAGCAGCATCCGGCATAGGAAATTCGCGTTCTTTAGGCAGCCCGAAATCTGTATCCTTTAGCGCTCTTCTTTCTTTAGCATTCAATTTGTTTGAATGTAAAGTCTCAATTTTTTTTGTCATAATATTTCTCCAAACTAATTAATTCTATTATTTTAATCCAAATACAAACCAATAGATTATATACATAGTTGTTTGGAAATTAATATTTTAAGAATCTTTATCTACTTTATTAACCAGATAATTTAACAAGCAATTTGAATACCAACAAAATAAAATAGATTAAAATATGAGTTTTTATATAAAATAGATAATATTTATCAATAAACATAAGAGAGGCAAATCTTATATCCGATAATATATATAC